>WBZP01001241.1_pt1 | contig 32192 bp, 24 predicted proteins | sample 5204301 | NCBI WGS metagenome assembly WBZP01 (sample SAMN12412401, study PRJNA552823) | activated sludge metagenome | isolation source: activated sludge from nitrification reactor of wastewater treatment plant... | place: USA: Pennsylvania | collected 2017 | reverse complement strand
TCAGAAAGGCCATCCAGCAAGGCCGCAGCGAGCGAAGAGGCGAATCGTACTCTCTGCCGTACGTTGAGCCTCTGAGCGAGGCGAGAACGCCGCTGGTGGACTTTGTCAACAGCCTGCTAGCAATCCAAGAACTGTCGCATCGAGCGACACAGACCAGAGTGGCACTGTGGACAAATGCCCCATACAGGAATCAGATGGAATTGACTCGGGTCATGAATTATCAACCCATTATTGATTGGCTAATATTCTTGGGCTCTTGCCGCGTCGGCATATCGTTTGCGACTCCTGGTTCATAAGAGGACGTGAACTATTGCGATGTGGAGGCGGGAATGGAGCTAGAAATTCACAGCCGCAATGTCGCCATAACCCCCCGCTGGAAAACCGAGATTGAATCCCGCATGGAAGACCTCCAACGCGGACATGATGATGTGATTCATGGTCGAGTTACCTTGACCAAAAATCGACACCACAAGACAATTGCGAACGTGGCGGAAGCTCTCATTGTGGTCACGTTGCCCGGTCGTCATACCCTGACAGCTCGCAAGGAAGGCAAGACCTTCGAGGAAGCGATTCGTTCGGCATTTCAGGCCGTTGGTATCGAACTCCGCAAGTATCGCGAAAAACTCGCTCAGACCGAGGTGCGCCTTTCGCCCAGGCCTCCGCATTGCGGCGTCGTATCGAAGCTGTTCCTGAATGAGTGGTATGGCTTCATTCTCAAAGAGGGAGACGGCGAGGTCTATTTCCATGCGAATGCACTGCAGGGCGCTCACATTCGAGCAACTGGAAGATGGAACCAACGTGGTCTTCAACATCGAAGAGGGTAACAAAGGTCCTCAGGCAACAGTTGTCGCACTCCCACCATCGATAGCCGTAAAGGTCTCCTAGGATGAATATCGAGAAATATAAGGTCCCCGTCTCAATGCTGGCCCCGACAATCGATCCCCGTCAGCTCGGCTTCGAGGATACGGGCGAACTCGAACCACTGACTGAGATCATTGGACAGGAGCGGGCCGTGGAGGCGTTGGAATTTGGGCTCAATATGAAGAGTCCCGGATTCAATCTCTACGTCTCCGGCCCGGTTGGCACAGGAAAAGCCACCGTCATTCGGCAGATGGTCCAGCATATGGCACGGACCGCTCCCGCTCCAGCTGACTGGTGTTATGTCAATAACTTCCAAGACCCCTCTCGGCCGACCTGTCTCGCACTGCCCGCCGGACAGGGGACGTCATTCAAACGAGAGATGTCCGGATTCATCGAGGGACTGCGACGTGACATCCCCTTGGCATTCGAGAGCAAGAAATATCTCGAGACCAAGGCCAAGTTGCATGATGACATCGATACCAAGAAAAAGGCGCTCTTTCATGAATTAACGGAACACAGTCGCACACAGGGATTTGGCTTTGAGGAAACCTCAGTCGGCTTTGGGATTGCGCCGCTCAAAGATGGCCGTTCCATGACAGAGGCCGACATGGAGGCGATGACTGAGGAAGAACAGCGAGATCTGACCGAACGGCGTAAGACCCTTGAAGGAGAAATCCGAGAATTCCATGTCCGCATCCACGGACTTGAGAAGGAAGCCGAGCATCAACAGCGTCATCTGGACCGCCAATTGGCCACCGATGTCTTGGAAGGTCGTTACGAAACCCTACGACGGACGTACCAAGATATGGCAACGATCACAACATTCTTGGAGCATGTTCGAGACGACATCGTGAATCACTTCAAAGATTTTCTGCCGCGGGAAGGTCCCGCAATTGCCATCCCCGGTTTGGAATTCAAGCGACCCGACATGTCACGCTTCCTTGTCAATTTGATCGTGCAACATGATCCATCAGAAGGGGCTCCCGTCATTGATGAGTCACACCCGACCTACTCCAATCTCATCGGCAAGATCGAACGACGGGCCCACATGGGGGTGATGTACACGGACTTCACGGAAATCCGTGCAGGAGCTGTCCTGCAAGCCAACGGCGGCTATCTGATCGTGAACGCAGTGGACATGCTGCGCCAGCCGTTTTCATGGGACGCGCTCAAGCGGGTGATCAAGAGCGGCGAGGTGAATATCGAGGATCCTGCTGAATTCTATGGGTTCTCCACGGCAGGACTGAGACCGGAGCCGATCCCCGTGACGGTGAAGGTCATCATGGTTGGGCCACCCATGCTGTACCATACCTTGCAAGCCTACGAAGAAGATTTCGAAAAGCTGTTCAAGGTGAAAGCGGATTTCGATACTGAAGTCGTGAGGAGTGCACGACAGGACCGCCAATATGCCCGGTTCATTGCAAGGCTCTGTCGAGAAGAGGGACTGCCCCACTTCGGAGCGGATGCCGTTGCGGAAATTCTCCGGCAAGGACTCCGTTTTGCCGATCGTCGCGACCGACTGTCGATCAGGCTCAGTCTCGTCAGCGACCTCATCCGGGAAGCAGGATATTGGGCGAGGAAAGAAGGCCATGCGTTTGTGACGCGAGCAGACGTCGATGCCGCTGTCACGCATAAGCGTCATCGTTCAAATTTGGCGGAACACTGGATCCAGGATGAGATCAAGGAAGGCACGTTGATGATCGATCTCGACGGTGACGTGGTCGGTCAGGTCAATGGTCTGTCGGTTCATGAGCTTGGCGACTACGCGTTCGGCCGCCCCACGCGAATTACCGCCCGTACCTATGTGGGTTCCAAAGGCGTGATCGATATTCAGCGTGAGGCGGAACTGGCCGGAATGATCCACAGCAAGGGGGTACTGACGCTGGCCGGATATCTTGCCGGAAAATTTTCAGGATCCCATCCCTTCGCCATGAGCGCTTCGTTGACGTTTGAACAGACCTATTCCGAAGTGGAAGGTGACAGCGCCGCCGTGGCCGAGCTCATCGCCATTCTGTCCAGCCTCGCCGATCTGCCGATCCATCAGTGGCTGGCCGTCACAGGCTCCGTCAATCAATTGGGCGAAATACAGCCGATCGGCGGCGTGAACGAAAAGATCGAGGGGTTCTTCGAATCCTGTTCGCGCAAAGGGTTGACCGGCACACAAGGTGTCATCATCCCCGCCCGCAATACCAAACATGTGGCGCTTCGCCGTGATGTGGTGGAGGCCGTCGAATCAGGTCATTTTTCCGTGTATGCCGTGAACACCATTGAAGAAGTGTTGGAGTTGCTCACGGGCATCACTGCCGGCGAACGTGGGCTTGATGGGGCCTACCCGTCCGACACGGTGTTTGGCCGAGCCGCACTGCGATTAGCCGAAATGGCGCAGGCCGTGGCGGAATGGGGTGATGGGGAAGAGAAACCCAGCGGACACATCATCACGGAGCCATAACGGCTATTTGCGCATCAATTGATATTTTTCAATAGCCAATCTACCGATCTGTTTGCCCATCTCGGTTCCCACTTTGCCGCTGTTCCGATAATGGACACCATCATAGATCCGTGCATTCGGGACTTCCTGCATGAACTCGTCCACACTCGTCCAGTTGCGCGCGATGTCACCCGCGGCATGACTGGTCGTGATGAGGACCGGCATTGGGTCATTGCCGATCTCAGCCTTTAACACCGTCCCCACGACACCGGACGTAATACAGTGTGCGCAGGGATATTCCGGATGCATGGGTGTCTCGATGAATGGCACCCAGGACTCGTCCCGTTCCGTCGCATCGTTCCCATCGATATCGCCGTTTCGAATGGCGGTGAGTGGTCTCCAGAAGCCATAGTGATACTTCGCATCAAACACCGCAATTAAGCCATCATCAGAGGCTTGTGTGACTGCGGCAAACAGACGTGCATTCCGAGTGATGTCTCGTCCCGGGATATTCGCGACGGATCTCACAATACCATGATAGATCGGCGGCATGACCTCTTCCCAGAAACGGGCGATGTCAGTCTGTGCCGCGGTTCGCTGTCGGCTCTGCTTTCCACCCAGCGCTTTTACCTCATTGTAGTCGCGCACCCATACTTCGCTGCCCAAGTCCGGAGGTGGCCCAGGGCGAAATTGCGACGGATTTGTCATCAACCAGGGGGTGCGATACCTCCACTGTGGAGCTTCCGGTATTACCGTGGGCACATAGGTTCCCGCCCTCGTCTGTGGACGGTAGGATTCCCCTGCTGCAGCCTCGTCATTCGCACGCCGCGCTAGAATGCCCGCGACCGCCTTTTCACCGACAGCAATACCGTTCGATTTAGCCGAACCATCGGCGATGGCTGTCATAGCAGCCTGATAGGCGTGATCGATAATGGCTTGCTGGGATGGGACAAGCTTCGTCAACATGGCACGATTCGCCGCCGCGACCGCCGCTTCTACCGATGCCCCAGAAGCCGTCTCCAGTTTCAAATCGCTGACGGGATACCGTTGCGTGATGGCGTTCACCGCTTCATAGACTGAAGCTTGAACCATCGTTAATGCCCGTTCAGCCGGCAACGGTCCCAAACCAGCCTTCACCACGATTCCACCAGCCTGCTCGTTCCATTCGGTGACAGCATCGGCATAGGCATCCGACAGTGCCGATGCACTGAGGAGTAGTGCAATGAGACTTACTCGCAATATCTGTGAACAGACGATCGTTAGCTGCATAGTTCTTCCCTCTTGAATGATGACTTGTTCCCTTATCAAGCATTTATTGATCGCGACGTATCGCCGTAGCTGAGCAACTATCGTGCTTAGGTGCCAAAATTATCTGACTGACGATTCTATACACCTGCTGTTCTTGGCAATGCCCAGGACCACTCATCGAAGATGTGGGGAGAATATCCTCAGAGCCGTCTATCCAGCTAGACAATTTGGGCGAGCTATGAAAGGACCTACCGTAGTGACGCGGCAGTCAGACCATTCCGGCAAACGCTCACACCGAGCCGCCGTCGAACCTTACGATTGAGCTATCAGACACACTATCGTTAAGACCACGGAATTGTTATTTCGTACCAGAAACGAAGGTTCGAGGGAATCTGCGCCTTTGATTCTCTTCCCTCTGTACTGGACGTAATGATCGAAAAAGATGGCGCAGGGCCTTGCGAAAGAAGGTAAGGGGGAGAAGAATCAACGCAGCCATCTCCTGACAGAAGTTTCCAAGATTCCGGATCGGATCTCTATTCACTCATACCATCTTGGTCTGAGAAGGGCGTTTGCCCCCTTCTCAGACCATTTCCTCTCCTTAAGCATTACTCGCCAGGTTGTTGACGCTGTCCGATCCACGGGCAGAAATCTACCGTGTGAAGACGTGAAAGGAGGTGTCATGGTCCATAGCATGACCATGTCAGCTCCACGGCAACCCTGCAGCATGAGGAGAGGCATCTTTGCTCAATGACGCACCTCGACGCGCTTCTTGACCCCCTCTAGTAAAATCCGTCAGGGCTCACGAACTCCCCGACTGGTCGGGGAAAAACAGCATAGGTAGATCCACCCGCCCCGATGCGCTTGGTGACCTCCACCCGTTACCGCGCGTCAATATGCCGTTCACCATTACAATCCTTTCCCCTATGCGCAGTTGCTTCTTCTCCGCTGAGAATGTTCTGTGTTTGCATACACAGCGTGTATCTCGGATCATCGCAGGCTCCCAACATCTCCACTACTCCGCACCAAACGCTCGGTACAAGATCCCCAACAAGAAGCTTACTGTGAGCACTGAGAAAATGATCATCGTCATGACCGGCCTCCTTTTTCTTCTTCTGTCGACAGAGACGACATACTGCTGAAGCATGAAAGCCCGATGAAGGATATCCGAAGAGTTTTTCATCTCACACATATCGACCGGTTAATGGCACCGTCATGCTTTTCCCCAATTCGGCGACCCTATGGGATGTCCCGGTATTGATCTGACTTTTTTGCTCGACGCTGCTATATCAAATGCTAGGCGGGCAATTCCCCGCCCCTGAAGTTCCTCAGTGTTATTGGTTTTCTTTCCAGTCACGCTTGTAGCTGCTATGACGGCCTGACCTGCTCCCATGACGACGTACGGAAAGTAGACCATCGAAAGATCCAGCATGTTATGCACGAGCAATGCCCTCCTGTTTGGTTAGTATTGCATAACAATATATACCTCGCCCTGATGAAGAGACCGTGAATGTCGGGTGAAAATCTCTTCATCTACGCCTTTGGGAGACACAAGTGCCTCGCCTTGTCGTTTCAAGGTTTGAAATCAGAGGCAACGCTACACAAGACAAGGTAATTAGGGCGTTTCGTAACCATAAGGTAAGCTGGAGGCCTTATGGTTACAGGACAAAACCGGGTATTCGGGTGCGCGGCCAACTTGTTGTGGGGCAAGAAGTGCGTGTTTTGTGGATCGTTCAAGGTCAACCGGACACGACGTGGGTATGTAAAGTGTCGGAAGTGCGGTAAGCAGAAGAGCCTCGCCAAACTGCGGCGTGAGATCGCAATCATTCAGGGGTTCTATCAACAAGTCCCGGCCTACCGCTTGGCGCATGATCTCGCCGTTGACGCCAAGGTCATCAGTCGGGTCTATCAGAAGCTGCGTGCGGCCATCTTCCATGTGGCTGAACTGGAAGCGATGGAAAGCAAGCTTTCCGGTGAGATCGAACTGGACGAAGCCTATTTCGGTGGGCGACGGAAAGGCAAGCGTGGCAGAGGGGCTGCCGGGAAAAGCGTGGTGTTTGGGCTCTTGGAGCGCGATGGGCGGGTGTATACCAAGGTCGTGGAGAATGTCTCGGCCGAGACGCTTATGGCGCATATCCGTACCAACACACGCAAGGGATCCGTCTACTATACCGATGCCTTCAAGGGGTATCAGTCACTCAAACGGTATGGGAAGCACCACACCGTCAACCACACCAAACGCTTCGTTGATAGACGCACGAAGAACCCTATCAACGGCATCGAAGGCTTCTGGTCATTCGGTAAGCATATCCTCTATAACTACAGAGGCGTGTCCAAATATTACTTTCCGATGTATCTGAAAGAAATCGAGTACCGCTTTAATCACCGCAGGGACAACCTCTTCAAACTGCTCCTGTACACGTTCTTTGGTTACGTTTCGCCCTAATTACCCAAGACAATGTGGGGATTAGTTTTGAGATAAGAAGCTGAGCTGAGGTGGGGCTGCAAGCAATGTCCGCTTGGATAAATTGGGATCGACGATACTCGTTCCAGGTCTGAGGGCGGGTAGAACGCCCGCCTCAGACCGTCTCCTTCTCCAAACCATGTTCAGCTCAGTGGCTGACTGGGTGAATAGATCGACCCTCCGGCTCAGATTCGCTCAATGACAGTTGCTATCTTCCCATCATCCTCCGCGACCGAACAGCCATCACTCTGACTGGAGGAATACATTAATCCCCCTGCTCCAATGCGATCGATGACATCCAGCTTCACCTGACAGGCGCTCACCGAACCAGATTTTGACTAGTAGATCGACCTGCCATGTCCGATACGCTCCGTGAAAGCCACTTGGTCTACCTCCAACGCGAAGCTGCTTGGCGCATTCACAATGCCGGTGACAGCCATCATTGCTATGAACCCGAGTGACTCCGTTCTTCCCTCTCATGATCTTCTCCTCATGGTGTCATCCGCCTGCGGGTCATTCCGCATGCTTGAGGGGAGGATAATGGCTCACCAATGGTCAGCCAATTGATGGTTTATACTCCATGAATAAGCTGTACCTATCATCTGTGGACACATCGGCACCGAACGATTTCCTCAGAGATCCGATGATGCGAAAATGTGTACCACGTGAATAAGGTCATGCCGAGATCACAAACCGACGCAGAGTAGCTGGTTGGTATGGACAGGAAACGCTTTACAGATTCGGAGGACAATGGAGAGTGGTGCCAGGCTGAATGTCCAGCCCCAGCTCCTGGATGTTTTGGCTCGCTATTCAGTGATGTGTGAACTGATCACGCTTACAGCTTTCTTCCGCCAAGAGTCGCTGCCCTGCCGTCGCGTCTGAGGGAATACGTGCCATACAGGCGTCCAGCGAATCACCTTGCGTACCGGCAGATACACGGTTGGCGCTTTTCGCGGCGGCCATCCCGACCACACTTTGGTGAAGTTTTTCATTGTCCCGACAACTTTGCTCGGCAACCATCCGTACCCCTTCACTCGAATCACTTGCAATTTGTGCCAGACAGGATTTCAAGACATCCGATGACCCAGCGGGAGCCGGCTCAGGAGGGGCCGATGAGATCGCTGGGCCTGATGCAGTTGGTTCCATGACGGCCTGTTCTGCCACACAGCCTCCGATGATCAACAGGCAGACAATCCCACGAAGCAACGTTTCCGTCGGTATCCCATGCATAGTTAGCGTTCCTCCCTTAACTAAGTTGGACCAGCCCTGTATAGCGAAGTCTCCTGCTTGGAGCAAGCCATATTCTGGCCCTATTGCGAGATTTGTTGCCCTGAGTTCCCTCTCACCACGTTTCTTTGATCCATTCGTACAACGCTGGAGAGAGACACGGGTTGAGAGAGTAGGAAGCCGTCCAGTATGATGACTCCTACCTCTCCCGCGACAGATCAATCAGGGTAATAGTGGCACATAAGTTGAGACAATCATCGCGAAGGCGGGTGGAACGGAGCCATCAATGCAGTGGGTGAAGAGAACCTTGATCGGACTCGTCGTGCTAGGCGGCCTCACATACCTGTACTATACCGAAGTCAAACCGGTCGTCATCTTCGGATTACGGGAAGATTACGCCCATGCCATCCCTCATCAAAAAGTTCCCGACGGTCTCGTGAGCTTGAAGGCGGAGGCCTGCGGAGTCTGCCATGTCGACATCTACAACGAATGGAAAACCAGCATCCATGCACAGGCCTATACAGACCCCTTCTTCCAAGCTTATTGGACGAAGGATAAACGTATCTGGGTCTGCCTGAACTGTCACACCCCCCTGGAAAACCAGCAACCGACCTTAATCAAGGACATTCCACGCGACCGAGTGGAACGTGCCGTCCAAGAGCCCAATCCGCACTACGACAAGGAATATCAACAGGAAGGTGTGACTTGTGCGGGCTGTCACGTACGAGATGGCGTCGTCCTCGGGCCGTACGCAGACGCCAAGGCTCCTCATCCGACAAAACATGATCCCATGTTTCGCACCGCACAACTGTGTGAGCGCTGTCACAGTGTCGTGGGGGGACCGGCGCAATTTTACAATGGCGGACCTTGTGGCACCTATCCTGAATACGAGGATGGATACTGGAAGAAAGAGAAGAGCTTCATTTGCCAGAGCTGCCACATGCCCGAAATCGAACGACCGGTCGCAATCGGCGGCCCTGTCCGCCAAGGCCGTCAACATCTCTGGCGGGGCGGGCATGACCCCGCAATGGTCAAGCGAGCCATCGACGTGAAGGTAAGAGCTGAGCCGGCCGAACCGAAACTCGGCGACAAGGTACGAGTGACTCTAACCCTGGTGAATGCAGGCGCAGGCCACAAACTCCCTACAGGGGACCCAGACCGCCACTTCACCGTCGAATTTACAGTGGAAGATGAAGGTGGCAAAGTGCTGGAACAGCAGTCCGATACGACCGGACGTTGGATCCTCTGGCAACCAGCTATTGTCGAGTTGCACGACAATCGGCTCATGCCATTAGCCAGCCGAGACTATACGTTTGAATATCGAGTACCAAAAGACAGCGCCGGTTTGAAATTACGCACGAAGATTCGTTACCACATCCAAACCGAGGGGCAGCATCAGATGCTGATCGACAAGTATGGTCTCACGGCGAAAGACCCCTACAACTTTACTGTCTATGAACGAGCGGCGTCTTTGACCGGCAATCTTGCCGCCGCCTTTACGCAGAGCGTGACCGAGACACACCTTGCCTGTGCAGCATCAACTCGAGGCTGACCAATACACCCTCCAGGAAAGTCGTTATGGGGAGAGAGGATGGATCATGCGACGACATACTCAGTTACTCACCATTGTATTCTCTGCTCTCAATAGCATATCGATGACAACTGTCTATGCCGGCCCAGAAATTACCGGCATTCCAAGAGAGCCGGTGGATAAAGTTAAGATGGAAAAGGCGAGATTATCCGCACAACTCTGCGGCCCAGGATGGAGGCTATCGGACGATCGTGAACATATCCCAGCGAGCTTCCTGTGCGTCCCTGTCAAGCCAAGAGTACAATGTCCGCCGAATGCACAGTTACTTGAAACAGATTATTCAATAGGTTGTATGGCAAAGCCACGGTAGGCAAGCCTGTGTATGAGACCACCAACCGTTGGTGGCCTTCCCCTGAAATTGAGCCACGTTGGCATTATAACGGCATCCGACTCCTTACCGAAGACCGGTTACACTCATGAGGCTATCGAGCCAAATCTCTGAGGTTGGGTCAACCGACTATCTCCGAACTGGTTGCAATGCCGCATCTTGAAACGCACTCCGTACGCCGAATTGGATGGCTCCGTGCCGCTGTGCTAGGCGCAAATGACGGTATTGTATCCTCGGCCAGCCTTGTCGTAGGCGTTGCCGCAGCAGGCGCAAGCTCAACGAGTATTATGACCGCGGGCCTCGCCGGTCTTGTGGCTGGATCCATGGCGATGGCTGCCGGCGAGTATGTTTCGGTGAGTTCACAGGCCGATACCGAGCGAGCGGATCTAGATCGAGAGCGTAAAGAGTTGTCGGCAGATCCTGAACAGGAACACAGGGAGATGACCGCAATCTACGTTGCACGTGGGCTCGATGTAGAACTCGCATCCAAAGTCGCAACCCAGCTGATGGCACATGATGCACTCGGTGCCCATAGTCGTGATGAGCTCGGAATATCCGACACCATGACCGCACGACCGGTTCAAGCCGCCTTGGCATCCGCTGTCACATTTTCCGTTGGTGCCGCCCTACCTCTCTTAATCGTCCTGCTGGTCCCCACCTCCGCACTTATGTGGGCTGTTTCTGGAAGTTCACTTCTCTTTCTCGCTCTCTTAGGCTCCCTGGCTGCGCGGGTCGGCGGCGCTTCCGCGATGATTGCTGCCACTCGGGTTACCGTTTGGGGCGCCTTAGCGATGGCTGTGACCGCTGGGGTTGGAGCGTTGTTTGGGGTTCCCGCCTGATCGCTGAAACATTGAGCAAATCCAATGCGAGCAGGTGACCGCCGAGTCCCCCCAGCCTCTGAACAGCCACTAGCAGTGTGTTGACAAACCCAAGAACGAGCTCGGAAATGGAGCCCTGCCTGAGGTCACGAACGTCTGGAGAATACCGCGCAGGCTGTTCAGAAAGGCCATCCAGCAAGGCCGCAGCGAGCGAAGAGGCGAATCGTACTCTCTGCCGTACGGTGAGCCTCTGAGAGAGGCGAGAACGCCGCTGGTGGACTTTGTCAACAGCCTGCTAGATCACCCGCCTTGGATCCGCTGCGATGGAAGTCATTGAACATCGTGATCCCGGTGCGGAGAATCGGCGTCGCTTCCGTTGATATCAACGCACCAGAAATGGCCATCAGCGCCTGCGTACGTGCGATCAAGTACTCGACATATCCTCCATTCTCATGGAAGCCCGTGACGAGGAATTTTTGAGATCACAGGGATCGGATCCCTTAGATCCGGCACCGTGAACCTTTTGATAACCGGCAACGCGCTACGTCCAACTTGCTGCCAAATTCGCTTCAGCTACCCGCTGCCTTCTGATCCTCGAATTTTCGCCCCATGACCTCATGCACCCCGCCTGCCACCAAATGCTGAATGATGTTGTAGAAAATGATTGGCACCATGACCTGTGGATACGATGCGAGTACGAGCGACGCTAAGACAAGGCCGGTCCCATTATTATTCATCCCCAATCCATACATGAGCGAAACCCGTTCTGCGTCATCGACCTTGAACAATCGACTCAGCCCATAGCCAGCGGAAAAAGCCGTGACACAGAGGCCTGCGGTGATGGCCAACGTCACCGCCAAGAAATCATAATCTCGGTCGGCGACTGCCTGCGGTAGCGACACTGATCCGTTCGAGTAATTCAGCAGCAGCAAGACGACAGCATTGATCAGTTTGATGAACGGCATGATGGCTGTCAGTGTTCCTTCTGGCATGACGAAGCGCACCGCAAGGCCCAACAGGGAAGGCAACACGATCCAGAGCCCCAGGAACGCTCCCGATCCATAGGCGGCGATGGTGTGGATGACCTGCTCATATTCTTCCGTGGCCATCTCCCCGAATGTATAGAGCGCGACCGGTGTCAAAACTGGACTAAGCAGGGTTGAAGCAAGCACCAATCCCAAGCTCAGCGCCAGATTGCCATTGGAGTTCTGAACCCAGGCGGTTGAAGCTCCGGCAATCGGCATGGCTGCAACCAACGCCAGCCCCACGAGGATGTGTTGAGCTTCATCCGGCTCATACCACAGCCGCATGATGAGAGTGACCAGATAGATATAGGCCATGGGGATGATCAGATTGGCGGTGAGCCCCGCAGACAGGACCCCTGTCTTCTTGGCCAACGATCTCAGGTGCGAGCTCTTGACCCCCAACCCCGCATTGAACATCAAGGTCGCCAGCAGAAGCAGGAGGAAGGACACGTGCAGGGTCTCGTTGACGATTCGGAGATCGCCGAAACTGATGTGTCGTATCCAGAGGCCGGCTGTTGGCCAGATGGCAGAGAGGGTGTAGGCACCGATCAAAAACCAGAGCAGATGATGATGGATGAACTGGGACAAGGAGCGAAACGTGAAGTTGTGGCTATCCCTACCCATTTCTTTTGGCGGAGAATGTAAATAATAAGGTCACTACATTCGCGCTTTCCATCGCAGATCACCTGTTGCCCGGCGAGCCTCCCCGGAATGCTGCGCGGTTATGAAACCGTTGTCAAGTGAATAGCTGTGGCAGAACAGCGGAACACCTCAGACCAGACAGTTAGAAGGCCAGCAATAAGGACCCATTCCGGACATGCGCACAAGGACCTCACTTCATCGTCAGTACCACGCGACATCGGGCCTTCCCACTCAACATGCGGTCATACGCTGCCGCAGCTTGGTCCAGTGGGAAGGTCTCAATAATAGGACGGATACCTGTCAGCGCACAAAAGTTCAAGGCATCCTCGGAGTCCCGCGCAGTGCCTGACGGCCATCCCTGAATCGTCCGGCGCGCACTGATCAGTTGAAGCGGTGTCACCGTCATGGGATCAGTCGACGCCCCAAGGACGACGAGCTTACCTCCAACCCTCAAACCGTCGATCATGTCGGACATGGCTTTGCCGCTCGGAGCTGTCGCCAAAATGACCGTTGCTCCTCCAAGACTCGCCAGCTCCTTTGCTGGATCAGTCGCTTCGGCATCCAAGTAACGCGCGGCTCCCAGCTTTAAAGCGAGCGCGGCTTTGTCCTGACCACGCCCAATGGCCACGGTATGAAAACCCATCCGATTGGCAAACTGCACTCCCAGATGGCCGAGCCCACCCAGCCCTTGAACAGCTACGAGATCACCCGCCCTGGCTCCGCTGTGACGCAAGCTGTTAAACGTGGTAATGCCAGCGCAGAGAATGGGGGCCGCTTCCGTCGGTGCCAACACATCAGGGATGATCGCCAGCGCTTCCGTACGCGCAATGAGATACTCCGCATATCCACCATCTTCATGGAAGCCGGTCACCAGGAACTTCTGACAACTGAAAAAATCTCCGCGATGACAAGACGTGCAGTGGCCACAATGGCCGCCGTGCCACCCCACCCCAACACGCTGGCCTTTCTCCCAAGCAACCACCCCGGCACCGACTGCATCGATCACTCCCGCCACCTCATGACCCGTGACGCGCGGATACTGAAGCCCTGGCCAATGGCCTTCCTTGACGAACATGTCGCTATGGCAAATCCCACAGGCCTGGACTTTCACCCGGACGGTGTTGGGCTTGGGTTCCGGCACTGAACTGCGGACGATCTTGAACGGACCTCCAGGGGAGGTGATCTGCACGGATGTCATGACTGTCATCGAAGCCTCCTTCACTGGCAAAATATCGACACAGTTCTCAGAGAGCACCAAAACACTCTAGCAGGATGCTGAAAAGTTCCGCCAGCGGCGTTCTTGCACCGCTCAGAGGCTCAACTACCGAAGCGTACGCCTCACCCCTTCGCTCGCTGCGGCCTTGCAGGACGGCATTTTGAGCATCCGGAAGTTTTTGAGAGGTGTTCCCGTAGGCAGCATTCCAGCGACTTGTTTCGAAATAACCGAGATTTTCAGTAGGCTGCTAGCTGCCCTTGACTCAGTGCTGTCTCGGTGCCTTGCCGAGTATGTGAACTCTTGGTCCATTTGTCAGGGCGATGAGTCGGTCATCCTCGACTTCGCCGCCTAAGACCCATTCGAAGAGTCGCTTCGCGTCATTCAGTTCCGGGGATTTGGGATAACCATACTGCTCCTTCTGCATCGGTTCGTCATAGAGACCGATGCAGCCATGGGACGCGGGATAGCCCGGCAAGTCCCGCCCGTGAATCCAATACGACACCCCTTCACGATTGATATGAAACCTGAGCGCGTAGTTCATTGGATAGGGACGGTCCGTTCCTTCAACAGGATAGCGACAGGATTGATGGGCGCGGTGAGCGGCGGTGAGGCGAAATTCCCCTGTGGGCGTTTCATCGTGGCCGTTCCCTGAAGCGATCGGCACAGCAAATCGGAGAATGCCGTACTCGTAGGCACCCAGAAATTGCTCGGATAGATTGATGAGGATGAACCGTTTGTCTTGTTCTGCTGCGAGATACAACAGCGGCAGCGGCGCGAAATACGCCACATCATCGATCTGCTTCGGGACCTTGATGGACAGCCCAGCGTGGATATGGCGCCGGTCGATTCGATTGAACCGTGCGACGGCGACCCACTGTTCACCGAAGAGCGTTTCCAATGTTTCACCGGGGCGAAGTGTCCGGCACTCCCACTGCACAGTCCCGTCACTGGGATAAGTCATATGGCAAGGTTCACGGCGCATCGTCGATGATTCCGAATACGCGGCAGTAGAAACCAGAATGAGAACGGCTAGGAAGGTATTCCAAACCAAACACAGCACCGCTTTGAACGTGATGGATATACACGCAACAGACTGCTCAAAAGTTTCATCAACCAGGCCGCAGCGAGTGAAGAGAGGAGGCGTACGATTCGGCACGTTGAGTCTCTGAGCAACGCGAGAACAGCGCCGGTGAACTTTTTCAACAGTCTGTTACGACCAATATTGCGATGCTTTCATATAGCCGAAGAGCACATCACGCCTAGCCAGAATCCCCACCAGCTTCTTGTTGCGGACCACCGGCACCCGGGTCAGATAGCGGTCTTGGAACAGGTCTGCCACCTGAGCAAGCGTTTGGTCCTCCGTCACGGTGATGGGATGAGCGGACATGACCTCCGTCGCAAGGATCTTCCGAAGGTCACGCCCCTCGATCATCGCTTGCAAGAGATCATATTCCGTCACAATTCCGACCAAGGTGCCGTCCTCTTCCACAACGGGCAAACTTCCGTAGTTGCGATGGGTCATCAGATGGGCGATCGTGGACGCGTCGGTACGCGCTGCGCATCGTGTGACGGCATCCTGCATCAACTGCCCAACCGTCACGGTCTTCGGATCGGTCGCCTGCATAAAAAATTCGGTTTGTCTCATATGCTCCTCACAGTTGTCGCTTGCCGCCTACGGCCATATAGGCTTGCAAGAGATCGCGTCGCGCGATGATCCCGATCAATTTTTCTTTGGCATTGACGACGGGCACGCGGATTAGATCGCTTGCACGCAGTACGTGCACCATCGTTCCAAGCGTCGTCTCAGGTCGGACTGAGTAGGGGTTGGCCGTCATGATATCCTTCGCCGTCACGGCACTGAGATGATGCCGGTCATCCACGGCCGCGAGCAGATCATGTTCGCTGACGATGCCGGCCAGCTTGCGTCCATTCTCCACGACCGGCACAGCCCCAAACCCCTCGATCATGAGCGAGGCAATCATGTCCCCCTTCGCCCTCAGGCGGACATACTGCACTTTCTTCTCCATAATCTGGCTCACGGTCATGGAGTCGAAGTCTTTGACTCTCACAGTGGATTTCTTCTTCCCTTTCCTCTTCTTTTTCATTCTCCCTCCTGCATGGAAGCAGCCTATGATCCGGCCTTCTCAGCGATGTCGCCTAACTGACGCCATTCACCCCAGTCCCATGATGACGGCTGCGGCAAAACGCCTCAACACACCTCTCGGTCTTATAAATGTTTCTCTCCATATCCCCGGTAATTCGCCAATTTCTCTTCAGTCTTTTCCCATGCTACAGGCATATCAGATGCAGAACTGATACCCGAGACGGTTTCTCCAAAATCACCGCCTACACGGAAAGGAACCAGTTATGCGGATCTTATGCGCGGTCGATGGATCGGAACATTCGCAGTGGGGGGTCCAGGCGCTTGAGGCACTTGCCGGTCGAGAACCTGAGCATGTGGTACTTCTGCACATCGTCGACCAACCGGCGCTCCAGGCCGCCACGAATAAGAATCCCGTCGCCGCAAAACGTGCCCTTGCAGCGCTGGAGAAAGCCGGCGCCATCATGTTGCGGGATGCCGCACGAGCGGCTCGACTTGCTCTGGGCCAGACAGCAACCAAACCGCGGACAAAACTCCAGACGATCCTCGCGCATGGTCCGATTGCCCATACCATTTCGCGAACAGCCAAGCGACTGGAGGCGGATCTCATCCTCATGGGATCGCGCGGCCTGCGCGACATTCACGGATTCTTGCTCGGGAGTGTCTCTCGCCAGGTGGCCGCGACAGCTCCTTGTCCCCTGTTGGTCGTGAAACAACCGCTGACCACCTTGCTCCGCGTGGCCATCGCCGTGGACGACTCGAGACCATCACGCGCTGCCACCCGGTTTCTTCGAACCCGCATCTTGCAGGAATCCGCCACCGTCACGATCCTAACCTCGGTGGAAAGTCCCGTAACGGACTTTGCAGCACGCTATCTCTCCGAATCGCAACTGGCCGAATTGAAAGGACCTGTCATGGAAAGGGCCACCAGGTTGGTCAGTACCCTACGGGATGAGTTCATCAAAAATAATTTATCGGTTGTCACTCAGGTCCACATGGACCATGTGATCGACACCATTGTGAAACATGTCGAGGCTAGCCATGACCAACTACTGGTGATCGGTTCTCGTGATTTGACGAAGAGCGAGCGACTCTATCTCGGCAGCGTATCCGAAAGTCTGCTGAGGCATGCCCCCTGTTCGGTACTGATCGTACGAGGCGCCCGTGCCTGAGCTCAGCTATCAGGACATCCACAGCCTCTCGATTGAGGAGGTGCTGAAGCGGCTGGCAACCAGCACCGGTGGTCTGTCTTCCGATGAGGCTCACCGGCGACTGGCTCAATACGGACCGAATGCTCTGGTCGAGCCGGGACACTATTCATTGATTCGAGGGTTCCTCCACCAATTCACCCACTTCCTTGCCATTCTGCTCTGGATCGCTGCTGCTCTGTCCTTCACGGCAGAATTCATGAAGCCAGGCGAAGGGATGGCCACGCTCGGCTGGGCGATTCTCGGCGTCATCGTCATCAACGCCATCTTTGCCTTCTTTCAGGAATACAAAGCGGAGCGCGCGGTGCATGCGCTACATCGCCTCCTCCCTGCCAGGGCATGGGTGCTGCGGAGCAATCACCCGCACGACCTGTCCCGGAGCGAGATCGTACCGGGTGATGTGCTCCTGATTGAGGAGGGAGAACAAATCCCTGGGGACGCCAGGCTTATTGAAGCCACCGACATGCGAGTCGACCTGTCCTCTCTCACGGGCGAATCCCAACCCAAACGGCGAACAGCGGAGCCCGTGGCTGATGGGCATCTCCTGGATATTCCCAATCTCGTCTTCGCCGGCACCCCCGTGCTCTCCGGCAGAGGGCGGGCGGTGGTCTTCGCCACCGGCATGCAGACGGAATTCGGCAAGATCGCCAGGCTCTCCACGGGAATGGAGACCGGCCTCAGCCCTCTGCAGAAAGAAATCGTGAAGGTCACCCACGTGGTCGCGTTGCTGTCGCTCACGATGGGTGGAACCTTTTTTGCCATCGGCATCTCCATGGGCTTGGGTTTCTGGGTCAGCGCCATCTTCGGGATCGGCATCATCGTGGCCAACGTGCCGGAAGGACTGCTCCCGACCGTGACGCTGGCCTTGGCGCTGGGCAGCCAGCGCATGGCCAAACGCCACGCGCTCATTAAGCAGCTGACCTCCGTGGAAACCTTGGGCTGCACGACCGTGATTTGCACGGATAAGACGGGGACACTGACCGAGAACCGGATGCGCGTGGCTCGTTTCTACATGGACCATCTCGAAATCGAGGTGCAGGAAAGCTGTTTGGTGATCGCCGGACGCGTGACCAGCGCAATCGAGGCCCAGGAGTATGCGCCGCTTTTCGACGCGATCATCCATTGCCACAATGCCAAGCGCGTGCGGAAAACCGGGGGGCGTCCCATCGTGACAGGGGATCCGACCGAAGTGGCCCTTGTCGAGTTCGCGCTGGATCACGGGCTGCTCCACCATGACCCATTGCCCAGGATGGGCGAGCTCCCGTTCGACGCGGATCGCAAGCGCATGACCACGCTCCATTGGCGTGAGGGCCAGCTCGTGGCTTTCGTGAAGGGAGCCCCGGAATCGTTGATGCCCCTCTGTAATCAGATACGCCATCAGGGTGTTTGCTCACCAATGAGTCAGGAAGACCGTCAGCGGATCATGGCGCAAAGCCGTAGCTTTGCGCAGCAAGCCTATCGAGTCCTGGCCGTGGCCATGCGTGACATTGAGCAAGGCATCGAGAAGCTGGACATCGAACAGGTGGAACAGAACCTGACCTTCCTCGGCCTTGTCGCCATGATGGACCCTCCTCGCCATGAAGTACCGGAAGCCATTGCTCGCTGCCGCCAAGCCGGTGTCCGCGCCATCATGATCACCGGCGACCATCCCCTCACAGCTCTCGCCATCGCCCGCCAAATCGGACTGGCCCCGAAAGAGGTCGCCACCGAGCCGGGCAAATACTGTCCCGTCATCGAAGGGAACCAGGTCGAAACGATGAGCGACGACGCACTGCGTCAGCTCCTCAAGCCCAGCAATCCGGGCGAGCCCGAGCCGATTTTTGCGCGCATGGCTCCTCGGCACAAGATGCGGATTGTCTCCACATTGAAAGCAATGGGCGATGTGGTCGCAGTCACCGGTGACGGTGTCAACGACGCCCCGGCCATCAAAAAAGCCGATATCGGTATTGCGATGGGCCTCGCCGGAAGCGACGTGGCGAAAGAAACGGCGGACATGATCCTGCTTGACGACAACTTTGCCACCATCGTCAATGCCATTGAAGAAGGTCGTGCCGTCTATGCCAACATCCGAAAGTTTTCCACGTACGTGCTGGCGAGCAACGTGCCCGAAGTGGTCCCGTATCTGGCGTTCGGCTTATTCGGGATTCCACTCGCCCTCACGGTCCCGCAAATCCTTGCCGTGGATCTGGGGACTGACATGGTTCCGGCCTTGGCGCTGGGTGCCGAAAAGCCAGACGCCGACATGATGGCAAGACCGCCGCGCCCGCGCACGGAACGGTTGATGAATCTTCCGCTCCTCCTGCGCGCCTATGTCTTTTTGGGCATGATTGAAGCAGGGGTTGCCATGGGTTCATTCTTTTTATTGCTCCTGACACAGGGGTGGACCTGGGGCATGCCGCTCGAGTGGTCCGACCCGCTCTACAAGCAGGCGACCACCGCCACCTTCGCCGCCATCGTCGTCGCCCAGGTGGCAAACGTGTTTGCCTGCCGCTCCGATCATCTCTCGGCAACCCGACTCGGCTGGTTGAGCAACCCACTCATCCTATGGGGCATCGTCATGGAACTGACCATCCTTGCGCTCATCACCTATACACCGATTGGAAACGAGATCTTCGGAACCAGTCCCTTGCCTCTCTGGTTCTTCGGACCTTTGGTACTCGGAGCTCTGACACTCTTGCTGGCTGAAGAAGGCCGGAAGTTCCTCATAAACCGGCATCATCGCAGTCCAAATTCCAGAGCGACTCAGATCGTGAGCCCATCATGACCACTGATCCACAAAAACCCACTCGCCATGTGCCTGTGGATGAAATCATTTCTCATCACGAGGCCTCGACACCAGAGTGGCAACATTCCGACCCCTCCGTTGCTCTGAAATCGATGGCTACAATTGTCACGCTTCCCGGCCAACCAAGTCGCTCCCGTCTCCCCTGGCTGATCAGCATCGTGATAGTCATAGCCGTTGGCGGAGGGGGCATGTGGTACTGGTGGACCTCCGGCGCCCCTCCTATTCACTACAAGACAGCCCTGGTTGATCGTGGACCGATCACAGCGATCGTGACCGCAACCGGCACGATCAATCCGGTCGTTTCGGTGCAAGTCGGTAGCCAGGTCTCCGGGAAAGTTGCCCAACTGTTTGCCGATTTCAACTCCAAGGTGGCAAGGGGACAGATCTTGGCACAGATCGATCAAAAGCCGTTCAAGGCCCGTTTAAGTCAAGCTCGTGCCGCCGTCAAGAGCGCCAGAGGCAACCTTGCCAGGGCCAAAGTATTGGCGATACAACGCAAGCGTGAGTTTGATCGTATGGCAGCACTGCGGCCACAGGCATTCGTCTCGCAGGCAGACGTAGACCTTGCCGAGACCAACTACAGGGATGCCTCAGCCAACGTGGAGGTTCTGCAGGCGCAACTGGATCAGGCACAGGCCGTGCTCGCTTCTGCGGAATTGGATCTTGGCTATACCACGATCTACTCACCGGTAGACGGCATCGTGGTATCCAGAAACGTGGATGTCGGGCAAACCTTGGCCGCGACCTTCCAGACACCGACTTTGTTCGTGATCGCCCAGGACTTGACCCAGATGCAGGTCAATGCCAACGTCAGCGAATCTGACGTCGGCGGTGTCAAGGAGGGAACAGAAGCGAATTTCCGCGTAGACGCCTATCCCAAACAGTTCTTCGACGGCATGGTGACGCAGGTGCGCAACGCACCGATCAATATTCAGAACGTCGTCACCTATGATGTGGTCATCACCGTCCGCAATCCCGAGTTGAAGTTGAAGCCAGGCATGACAGCAAACGTCACCATCGTGACCGCACGGAAAGAAAATCCGCTCCGTGTCCCAAACAGCGCTCTACGCTTCAGGATGCCCAACATGCCCACCGACAGGAAAGCTACGCGTGTCTGGGTGTTGGATCCCAATCACCAACCTCGCCAAGTGGAGGCCTCGACCGGCATCGCCGACTCTCTCTATACGGAAGTCGTGTCTGACACCTTGCACGAGGGCGATCCCGTCATCGTCGGCATCGAGACCGAAGAAGAACAGCTTCAAAGGAAATTACCGCCCGGCTTCGACCCGGGCCGAAGTCTAAGATGACGGAAAACAAGAAGCTATCGGCTGTCAGTATTCAGTTGTCGGCCTCGGATTGGATTCAGATTACTGAAGACTGAAAGCTGACCGCTACTAGCTAATCACCATGTCCTTCTTTTGGCTGACCCTTCTATCGGCTTTCCGTATTCTCAAACGCAACCCGTTGAGGGCCGGCTTGACGATGCTGGGCATCATCATAGGCATCAGCGCAGTCGTTGCCATGATCAGCCTTGGCCAGGGCGCCACCGCCTCCGTGCAGGCTGAAATTTCGAGCCTGGGCACCAATGTGCTGATTGTCATCCCAGGAGCCACGACGGTCGGAGGCGTCCGGGGTGGACTCGGCACGATTTCCACCCTAACGGTGGACGATGCGGAAGACATTGAACAAAAGATCGCCGGCGTGACGACGGCGATGTACGGGACACGCTCGATCCTCCAAGTGATCAGGGAGAACAAGAACTGGAGTACGGTCGTCTTTGGAACCACTCCCGTCTTCCCGGATATCCGCAATTGGCCCATTGCAGAGGGAAACTTTTTCACACAATCAGACCTCGATTCTGCCGCCAAGGTCGCGGTCTTGGGAAAAACCGTCGCTCAGAATCTATTTGAGCCGGGAGAAGAAGTCGTAGGAAGTGAGATCCGTATCAGGAATGTTCCGCTCCGGATCATTGGGATCCTGACATCAAAGGGCCAATCCATTACAGGGCAGGATCAAGATGATTTCGTTGTCCTTCCCTTCTCAACCGCAGAACGCAAGGTGTTTGGAACAAAATTTCTGGGAACGGTCGGCATTATTCTAGTGTCAACGGCAACCCGCGATGACATTCCCGCTGCAGCGGACGATATCAAGGAGCTGTTACGGGCAAGACATCGCCTGCACACATCGGAAGAAGACGACTTCACGATCCGGACCATGGAGGACATCGCGAGAACCATCGCCGGCACGAGCAGAACGATGATGGTGATGCTGATGAGCATTGCATCGATCTCTCTGATTGTGGGCGGAATCGGCATCATGAATATCCTCTTGGTTTCCGTCACGGAACGGACCCGGGAGATCGGTTTGCGGATGGCGGTGGGCGCAAAGCGCGCACACATCCTGCTGCAATTCCTCATGGAAGCCCTCATCATGACCGCGATCGGAGGAATACTTGGAGTTGGGACAGGAATCGGCATCGCCCGGCTGCTCACGACCATGATCGGGTGGCCGACCATCATTAATACCCAAGCGGTGCTTGCCGCGTTTCTGTTCTCGCTCGTCGTCGGATTGTTTTTTGGCCTCTACCCGGCGAATAAAGCGTCCAAGCTGAACCCAATTGAAGCGCTGCGCTATGAATAGTCGAGAGACAACTTTCTGGAGTCTACCGGCGGATGAACTTCTCACCCTCCTTCGATCAAGACCTGAGGGCCTTCGTACCGACGAGACCCACGAGCGTCAAGCCCAATACGCTTCCGCTCGGCTCAAACCACACCGAAACAGGCGCGCCCTGTTCGCTTTGCTCTCGCAATTTCGTAGTCCGATTATCGTGATCCTACTGTGTGCGGCAATTGTGTCTTTGTTCCTCGAAGATCGAACCGATGCGCTCATCATCCTGGCCATCATTCTCATCAGCGCGTTGCTAGGATTTTGGCAGGAGCACGGTGCTGCAAAGGCGGTCGCCGCATTGCTCTCACTTGTTCGAGTGAAAACCGCGGTCTGGCGAGATGGGCGACTCATCGAAGTGCCGAGTGAAGAGATTGTCCCTGGCGATGTCATCAATCTCTCAGCCGGGTCCAGTATTCCCGGCGATGGGCTCGTGATTGAATCAAAAGACCTATTCGTCGATGAAGCCTTGTTGACCGGCGAAACCTATCCTGCCGAGAAGTCTGTCGCGATCGTTTCTACCCCAGCCGTATTGAGCCAACGAACAAACACGATTTTCATGGGCACGCACGTGGTCAGCGGACATGCCAAGGCTGTGATCGTGCACGTCGGGAAGGAAACAGAGTTTGGCCGCATCGCTTCTCACGTGATGCTTCGACCTGCGGAGACAGAATTTGAACGTGGTATCAGGCGGTTCGGATATTTATTGCTTGAAGTGACGCTTCTCCTCGTATTCGCCATCTTCGCCATCAACGTCTATCTCCATCGGCCGGTACTCGATTCGTTTCTGTTTTCCATGGCTCTCGCCGTCGGTCTCACCCCCCAACTCCTCCCGGCCATCATCAGCGTGAATCTGGCTCATGGCGCAAAACGCATGGCCCAACAGAAAGTGATCGTCAAACGCCTCGCGTCCATCGAAAATTTCGGAAGTATGAACGTCCTCTGCTCGGACAAGACCGGCACGCTCACCGAGGGCACCATGCGCTTTCATGCAGCCCTGAGCCTCGACGGCGCTGCCAGTGAGCGCGTGCTGTTTCATGGAGCCCTCAATGCCACATACGAAACCGGCTTCATCAACCCCCTTGATGAAGCGATCCGGACGCAGTGCGCCCGCGACCTGTCCGGATACCGGAAGCTGGACGAAGTTCCCTATGACTTTCTCCGGAAGCGCCTTTCGATTCTTGTGGCCGCCCCCACCACGCACCTGCTGATTACCAAAGGGGCCGTAGAGCCCATGCTGGCCATATGCACTCGCGTGGAACTGCCGGATGGATCGACGGTCCCCATGGAATTTTGCCTCGCGAAAATCCGTCAGCAATTTCAGGATATGAACCGCCAAGGTCTCCGCACGTTGGGTTTGGCGATTCGTGATATGGGCGAGACCCCTCACATTGGCAAGGAGCAGGAAGTCGAGATGACGTTTCTTGGTCTCTTGGTCTTTGTCGATCCGGTGAAACCCGACATGGCTCAGACCATCGCAGCCTTGCGGCAACTGGGCGTGTCGCTCAAGATTATCACCGGCGATCACCATCTCGTGGCCACCCATGTCAGCGAACAGGTGGGCATGGACCACCAGCGCCTCTTGACCGGGTCGGAGCTTCGCCTGATGACCGATGAAGCGCTGAGTCAGCGGGTGAAGAACATTGATGTGTTTGCGGAAGTGGAACCGAATCAGAAGGATCGCATCATTCTCGCCTTGAAGCAATCCGGCAACGTGGTCGGCTATATCGGCGACGGCATCAACGATGCCCCCGCGCTCCATTCGGCAGACGTGGGCATCTCCGTGGAAAGCGCCGTGGATGTGGCAAAAGACGCGGCAGACATTGTGCTCCTCGACAAGAATCTTTCGGTTCTGATCCAGGGCGTCCGTGAAGGGCGCACAACGTTTTCGAACACGTTGAAATACGTCTTCATGGCGACCAGTGCCAACTTCGGCAATATGTTCAGCATGGCCGGCGCCTCGCTGTTTCTGTCGTTTCTCCCGTTGCTGCCGAAGCAAATTCTTCTCGCGAACCTGCTCACCGATATTCCGGAGATGACGATCGCGACCGATACGGTTGACCCTGAGCTGATCGCCGAACCACAGCGCTGGGATATCGTCTTCATCCGCAGGTTCATGTTGACATTCGGACTCGTCAGTTCGGTATTTGACTACCTGACCTTCGGCGCGCTCTTATGGATTCTTGACGCCTCACCGGAGGAGTTTCGGACAGGCTGGTTCATCGAATCCATCATTTCCGCCTCGGCTATTGTGCTGGTTATTCGCACCAGACGGCCATTCTTCTCTAGTACACCAGGACGCACCCTCACACTCGCCACCCTCGCCGTGGCTGCCGTCACCTTACTACTCCCCCTGCTCCCGATTGCCGCACCGCTCGGACTGACGCCGATGCCGCTGTCATTTCTCGTACTGTTAGGAACAATCCTGGCCGGCTACGTCGTAACCGCCGAGCTTGCAAAGCGCCACTTTTACGCCGCGCATCAGATTCCATGCAAGGGAAGAAGCGACATAGGCAGGGTCTGATTCAGATCTATACTGTGAGCAGGACCTCCACCTCGCCGGTTCGGCGGACCACTCGTAACGCCACTTCGTTCTCATGGCGATCGAGCACAAGATCAAGACGCGCGGCTCCGACAGTGAGATTCCGAAGCTCGACCCGTTCGAGAAACGGTGGAAGGGTGGGACAGACAAACTGCACAAGCCCTCGAGTGCCATCAATCTGCAACCCAAGACAAGCCTGCAAGGCTTGAAAACCGGCGCCGGCTGCCCAGGCTTGCGGCGAACAGGCCACCGGATAGCGCGTGGGACTTTCACCCGGACGACGAGGGAAGCCACAAAAGAGTTCCGGCATTCGATGAATATCAAGAAAGAGACTGGCATCGAAGAGTCCGGTAAGAATCTTCGTTGCTCCTTCCCTATATCCGTAGGCCGCCATCCCCGCGGCAATCAGCGCGTTATCGTGCGGCCACACCGAGCCGTTATGGTAGGACATCGGGTTATACCGCGTCTCTGATGTCGCCAACGTTCGAATCCCCCACCCGCTGAACATCTCATCGGTCAGCAGTGTACGCGCTGTGCGCAACGCCCGTTTTCGCCCGGCAATCCCACCGTAGAGACAATGACCGGCATTGGAGGATCGTACAAGACACGGTCTCCCCCGCCCATCCAACGCCAAGGCATAGGAACCAAGTTTCTCAGACCAGAATGCCCGCTCGAAACGCTCTTGAAGTGAGGCGGCTTCCTTCAGTAAGCGCTCGGCCTGATCCTGTTTCCCGAAGACGCGAGCCAGTCCTGCCGCCGCTTGCTTGGCCCGATAGACATAGGCCTGGACTTCACACAATGCGATCGGACCTTCTGCAGCCGTTCCATCGGCATGGAAGACTGCATCATGGGAGTCCTTCCAACCTTGATGCACAAGACCATTTGCCGATTGCCTTGCGTAGGTGGTGAACCCGACACCGCCGGGATCACCATCCCGATCAATCCACTGAAGCGCCAGCTGGATATGAGGCCACAGCTTTTCCAAGAACGGGCGATCTCCAGTCCGCTCGTAGTAGGCGCCGGCCAAGACGATAAACAATGGTGTCGCGTCCACACTTCCGTAGTACTTTCCGAATGGGATTTCTCCCAGGGTTGCCATTTCCCCTTGGCGAGTCTCGTGCAAAATCTTTCCGACCTCCGCATCCCGTTCCGGCCAAACCTCTGTCGCCTGGGTAGAAGCCAGAAACCCCAGCACGCCACGAGCAAGCAATGGGTTCATCCACAGCATCTGAAGCGCCGTAATGATCCCGTCCCTCCCGAATGGGACGCTGAACCAGGGAACTCCTGCATAGGGATAGAGCCCTTCCGGGGTCTCCGAGATCAGCATGTGAAGGTCCGCGAGAGACCGGTTCAGCCAATGATTGAACTGTTCATTCGCCGTATAGACATGGGCATTGTGGGATATGGCATCCGTGAGGGCACGATTGGCGTGATGGTACGCACGCTCGTAGGTGAGTCCTTTTCGGTTCTGGGGCCTCCCGATTTCACAGGAGATAGCAATCTCCCAGGTCAGGTCTGCATGTGGACGAAGGGACGATTCGATGATGAAGCCGTTTGATGTCACTCGTTTCGGGGTTGGAGTGCACTGAATGGAGGTTCGACGGACAATCCCATCAAGTCCCTTGTACCCAAACACGAGCCCGTTCTTTGAGCGAACCGTCTTGAGTCGCACCCCACGCCGCTCCCGTTTTCGGCCTCTCGCTTCAAAAAGATCGGCGAAGTCTGCATCCAATGCAATCGTAATTGAAAGCGGAATGCTCTGACTCCCATAATTCTGAACACGGAAACGTTCATACCACGTCCCTTGCCAGAGAAACCTGGTGCGACACAGATGGACGGTCCCACGTTGGACGACTTTCTGCCCATTGCGCATCAAATCCGGATTGGTAAGATCAACCGTGAAGAGGGCATTGTCCTCCTTCACGGTGGCGCTGAGAAGCATCGGACGCTGACCTTGCACCAACAGTTCGGACTGCGAGAGAAACCGCGTCCCTTCATGATACAGACCCTGTGGACCAGGAAGCACCTGATGCATATCACCGTATCGATCAAATACGGCAAACGTCTCTCCATGTTTCAGGACCTCGGTTCGGCCATCGGCCAGAGACGATGACGCAAGGATATAATATTGTTCGTTCCATCGGATGATATCGTTCATGAACGGTTCCCTTCATACTCGGCACTGGCTCGGCTCATCCGTGTGGCGACCAACGCCGTGACCATTAAGACAAGCCCGATCCCGAGGATGCCGGTTTCGGGACCATGCTGTTCCGTGATCCACCCAAACGCCGAGATCCCGCCGATAGCAGCGGTCATGGCACCTGTCCCGTAGAGTCCTAAGACCCGCCCGATCATATGGCTCGGCGCCAGTTCCTGAATGATCCCCCAGGCAATCGGCGTAAATACTCCCATCCCACACCCGATCAGTCCCATAAAAACTCCGGCAACATACGGATCAATCGTCCAGGTCAAGCCGCTCAGGGCGAGACCACTTAACACACTCGCTGCCATGATCAGTCGCATACGATCCTTGACCATCCAATCGGTCACCCATAAGAGCGCGATCGACGTCACAAGCAATCCCATACCCAGCGTGGACCATAAGTACCCGACCTCGACGGGTCCCAGCCCAAGCAGCTTTCTGGCAAAGACCGGGAACAGTGCGGTCAGCGCGCTGGTGCCGAACGTATACAAGGCAGCGGTACCGGTCAAGAGTAACAATGCTGGTTTAGTGACTACGCCATACCGAAATCCTTCGACCAGATCTTGCAGCAGAGTCGACCGTGCCCCAGGCGAGGGACTCGTTACCACTGTGGGTTGGAAACGGACCAATGCAAGGCAGGCCGCTGAAATCAAGTAGGTGACGGCATTGATACAGAGCACCTCTTGCGATCCATACGCAGCGATACCGATGCCGCTGATTGCGGGGCCAAAGATGATTCCCAGGCTCGTGGTACCCTGCAAAAGCGCATTGGCAGCGGTGAACTGTGTTTTAGGGACAAATGTGGGGATTGCAGCCGTCAAAGCAGGGCCAAAGACCGCCGTAGACACCGCATGGAGAAATACCAACACATATAATACCGAGACCGTAAAGGATTCCACAGGGATGAGGCAGGGAATCAACCCGATTAACAGCGCACGGAGAATATCACTCGTGATCAGCAGGACTTTCTTTGGGAGCCGGTCGACGTACACGCCGATGATCGGTCCGAGGATGATGGGAGGGATCGTCTGTAACAGCCCAATGATGGATGTCTTGAGCGGTGACCCAGTAACTGCATAGACAAACCACAAGAGCGCCAGGCGACAGACTCCGTCACCGATCTGTGAAATGAGCTGCCCCCACCACACCAACCCGAAGTCCCAAGTCAGAAGGAGGGGTCGAGTGCCGACTGAGAGCTGACGGGCATGCTCCATTCCAGACGGAGCCTCTGCCACGGGGCTTGAGGAACCCTGCATCAGCTCTCACCCTCTAGGCGGATTTTTTCGGTATTGACGGCTCGAACGCCCGGCACCTGCCGAGCTGCCTCAGCAGCTTCGAGGGCGATCACCTGAAAACGAACCGTTCCATTGAGCTGAACGATGCCTTCCTCTGTCTTCACATCGAAGTTTGCCGCTTTCAAGGTCGCGCTTTTCGCGAAGCGTTCCTTAATGAGAAGCGTGAGGATTTCATCCTGTTTCTTCAGTAACGTTTTCGCCAGATCTTTTTCCACGATGAGTTTGTTAGTGACCGTCTTCACCCCACCGACCGTCTGTGCAACTTCCATTGCAGCAACCTTCTCGTCGTCTGTCGAGACCCGCCCGGTCAGTGTCACAGCCTGTTTATCTTCCTCAACCTCGATCTCATACCGGAACAGCCGCAAATTTCCCATGAGCGCAAGCTTCACAGATAAAATCAGTGACCCCATCGGCTTCTTCGCGGCTGTCTCCTTTTCTTTGAGGTCGATCTCAGCAGAAGGTGGGAGGTCGGCCTTGAGTGCAGGCGCAGGTTGTCCCGGTGGCTTCATCTCCCCTAAAGGTTTGGAAGCAGTGCCAAAACCGTCTGTTCCAGCCGAAGAAGAGGAGGGGCGCGCAGGAACCTTTTCCAATGTGCCTTCCTTGCGATCCGTCGCTGATTCAGCCTTGGTCGGCTTGGACTCTGCCGGCGACTTGTGCGGCGTGGGTTGGGAGTCGGAAGAAGCCGGTGACGGCTGCTGTCGGACTGCAGGCTTTTCCGGCACGACCTCTTTGTGCTCGGTTGCTGCCTCACTCTTCACTGCAGGGGCAGTTGGTGGTTGTGACGAGCTCGAGGCCGGTTTTTCAGACACACCTTCCTTGCGATCCGTTGCGGATTCAGCTTTGGTCGGCTTGGACTCTGCCGGTGACGGCTGCTGCCGTACTAACGGCTTTTCCGGCACAGCCTCTTTGTGCTCGGTCGCCGCCTCACTCTTCACTGTAGGGACAGCTGGTGATGACGGGCTCGGGGCCGGCTTTTCTTTTTCCGGCATGCCCTCCTTGTCATGCCCATCGGACGCTTGCGAGCTGGTCCCTATCGGCCAGAATATGAGCAGACTGAGAATAACCAACCATTGAAATCTCATGGCCATAACGCAAGCCCTCCCCCTGGACCTGTCCCCGTGAATATACCTGTGGAGTGTAGCGAAACATTGTAACCCGCTCTCGGCCTGCTGTCATCTGCGTGGAGCCCGAAGCCCCCTGAGAATCAGGGGGCTTCGGAACATCAGATCGTCAGCGTAGCGAGTATGTGGAATGGTGTGACGATGGTGCAGCAGTCTGCTACGCAGCAAATGAGCCGCGCGAGGGAACAACCAGAGTCTGCGCGTGCGACTTGTAGAAGCTGAACAACCACGCGCTCGCAGCAGTCATGAGCAAAATCAGGCTAATACCTCCAAGACACGTCGCCGGACCAATCGTATCAGCTGCCCATCCAAAACCAGCCATTCCGGCCATCGACGCAGCCATCCCTCCCGTGGCGAAGCTCGTAAAGACTCGACCGAGGAGATGCGTCGGCGTCAACTCCTGAAGCATGGTCCACACCAGCGGAGTAAACATGGCCGTGCTACCCCCGATCACTGCAATCAGCGCCCCCGCAGCGACTGGCGCATCAAGGAATCCAAGAGCCGCAACTGCAAGCCCACCGATCGCTAACGCGCCCGACATAAACCGCAGGCGCCACGAGACATCCCCTTGCGTCACCGACGTCAGACTGAGAGACGCCAACAACATCCCCACGCCGAGAGCCGACCACAACCAACCAAGCTGGACCGGCCCCACACCCAGAACCTCCTTCGCAAACACCGGCAGGAGAAAAATGAAGGCGCTGATCCCGACGCTATACAGCGAGGCCGTCAACATCAACATCAAGACCGTCTTTTGCTCGACGAATACGAAGCGGAAACCTGCCAGCAAATCAGAGGTAATACCGCCCATCAACCCATCGCCGGTTACCCGCCCACGATTAAGCGTTTCATGCACCTGGATGGGAAACAGGCACAGCGCCGAGAAGAAAAACGTCGCGGCATCAACATACAGGACGTTTTGCGCCCCGATGAGAGCAATCCCCAGTCCGCTCACGGCTGGGCCAACAAGCAGTCCCACGTTCGTCGTGGTTTGCATGAGTGCGTTGGCCGCCACCAATCGATCCTTTGCCACGATCAGCGGAACGGCGGAGGTCAAGGCCGGCCCGAAAACCGTTGAAAAAATCGCTGTCGCAAATACCAACACATAGAGCCGATCAAGCGTCAACGCACCCATTGCGTAAAGCAATGGAATCATAAGGACCATCAATGTGCGAAGAAGGTCTACGCCGATCATGACCGGCTTTTTCCTAACACGATCTAAATACACGCCGATCAGTGGCCCAAACAACAAGGGAGGCAGCGTCTGTAGCAGACCCACCACCGTCATCTTAAGTGCCGACCCAGTCATCTCATAGACAAACCAGAGCAACGCCACCTTATTGAGGCTGTCACCGATTTGAGAGATCGTCTGCCCGGCAAACAGAAATCCAAAGTTTCTCGTTTTGATTAACTCCCACCCATGACCGCGGCGGGCCGTCGAGTGAGGCTCTGGTGAATCAATGGCTGCTTCAGACATGTCGGCTCCCTCCGTTCACTTTATGCGCCGCAGCTTGCACCGCTACGCCTTCAAGAATTCGTTCGTACAACGCGACATAGTCCCGCGCCATCCGGTCGGCAGTAAAACGTTCGTCGAAGGCCGCTCGACAGCGTCGGCGCTCCAGGTGGGGCAACCGTCCCACCGCCTCGACCATCTCATCCAGGGTCTCACACACGAAACCGGTCACTCCATGATCGATGATTTCCGGAATGGATCCCCGTCGATATGCTATCACCGGCGTTCCACAGGCCAGTGCTTCGATCAAGACCAGTCCGAAGGGTTCTGGCCAATCATAGGGACAGACCAACGCCATGGCGTTTCCAACAAAGTCATTCTTTTCGGCATCGGATATCTCGCCGACAAATTCGATCAACGGGTGCTTGAGCAACGGTTCAACCGCAGCCTCAAAGTACACTCGGTCCGCAGGGTCGACTTTTGCCGCCATTTTCAATGGGATGCCGGACCGCTTAGCGATTTCAATTGCCTGATCCGGGCGCTTTTCAGGGGAAATACGGCCAAGAAACGCCAGATATCCTTCACTCTTCTGATGGAAGCTGTAGAGGTTGCGGGGCAGTCCATGGTGGATAGTCCCAGCCCAGTTGGCCCACGGAAGCGGTTGGCGCTGGGAGGCCGAAATGGAGACAAGCGGCATTTCAATGAACTCGCGAAAGACCGGCTCCAGCTCGGGGAGATCCAGACGCCCATGTAAGGTGGTCACCATGGGAACCGCGTTTCTACGTGCAACGGGGAACCCAAGAAAATCGAGATGAGAGTGCACGATGTCAAAGTTGCCGCTTACGCCAAGCGCTCGCTCCTGCTGCATAATCAGCGGAGCATCTCGATTGAAAATACCGGTATTCAATCGAAGCGCCTGCGGGCAAATCGCTTCGAGCTTGGCAGTTGTTTCTGAATCGCCGCTGGCAAACAGTG
>WBZP01001240.1_pt1 | contig 32195 bp, 20 predicted proteins | sample 5204301 | NCBI WGS metagenome assembly WBZP01 (sample SAMN12412401, study PRJNA552823) | activated sludge metagenome | isolation source: activated sludge from nitrification reactor of wastewater treatment plant... | place: USA: Pennsylvania | collected 2017 | reverse complement strand
ACGAGTTAAAGCTCCAGCCGCATGACGTTCTCGCCGTCTTCGACATCGCCGGTGTTGATGAAGCCCAGGCCGGCGTAGAACGGCTCCGGACTGCCCTCGGCGGGCACGTAGCTGAGGAGCATTTCCGTCGCCCCCGGCCGGCCGCGCACGATGTCGATGACTTGCAGCAGCGCCCGGCGGCCGAAGCCCAGACCCTGGTAGCGGCTGTCGATCATGTAACGCCACAGGAAGTACTCCGGCTTATCGGTGTCGTCGTAGAGCATGACGAAGCCGACCGGCGTCTCATCGGCGTAGATGGCGCGGAACCACGCCTTCGGCTCGAAGTGGGCCTGGGCGATGGAGGTGGCGTTATCGGCGACAAACTGCTCCTGTTGTGGGCTGACCTTCAGGCGCAGGATGCTACGGAGGGTATCGGCCGTCACCTCGCGCAGGCTGACGACGGCGTTACGGCTGGGGATGGGGTCTTGCGGGTTCATGGGGCCGGAACATAACGCAATCGGGCCGGGATGCAAGCCCTCTCTCTGACCACTGGCGCGCCGCCGGCCCTCGCCGGGTCAGACGTAGCTTAATAAGGTTTGCCCGCCCCCGGCAACTGGCCTATAGTTGACCCTCGTATGGCACGTCGTATCACTCTGGCGGCTCTGTTGGGGCTGCTTTTCCTCGCCATCGGCCATACGCAACGCGCCGAGGCCCAGGGCAACGAAGTCCTGCAATTGGTCAACGCGGTTCGCGCCGAGTATGGGCTGGCCCCGCTCAGCTACAACGCCCAGTTGGCCGCCGCCGCCCAGGGACACGCCAATTTCATCGCCAGCGAGGGCATCTACAGCCACTACGGCGTCAACGGCAGCACCTGGCAAGACCGCGCCCAGGCCGCCGGCTACCCCGGTTGGGCGGGCGAGAACCTCGTCGGCGGCACGCGCCTGACGCCGCAACAGGGCGTCACCTGGTGGCGCAACAGCGCCGTCCACTTCAGCAACATGCTCAACCCGCGCTGGACGGAGGCGGGCGTCGGCGTCGCCCAGGGCAACGGCCAGAACTTCTACGTGATGGTCTTCGGCACGCAGTCCGAAGGGCCGCCGCCGCGCGCCGAGCAGGTCGTTGACGTGCCCTTCATCGTCGCCCCCATCGAGTTGGCCGCGCCCAACCCCGACGGCTCCATTGTCCACACTGTCCTCGAAGGCCACACCTTCTGGGCCATCGCCGCCCGCTACGAAGTGTCCATCGCCGATCTCTATCTGTTTAACGGCATGAACGAGGACAGCGTGCTCAATCCCGGCGACAAGCTGACTATCCGTCTGGCCGACGGCCAGCCGCCGCCGCCCACGCCCACGCCGCCGACGACCCACACCGTGCGCGAGGGGGAATCGCTGTGGACCATCGCCGCCGCCTATCGCACTGACCTGGACACACTGCTGTGGCTCAACGGTGTGACCATTGACCACGTCGTCTACACCGGCGATCAGGTCAAGGTGCGGCTGGGCGAGGGGGAAGCGCCGCCGCCGACGCCCACGCCGCAGCAGTCCCACATCGTCAGGGCCGGCGACACCGCCTTTGGCATCGCCCTGCAATATGGGCTGTCGCTGGATGAACTGCTGGCCTTCAACAAACTCAGCGCCGACACCTTGCTCCAGATCGGCCAGGAGTTGCTCATCCGCCCGCCGACGCCCACGCCCGAACCGACGCCCACGGCCACGCCGACGCTGACGCCGGTGGCCGTGGCCCTGGCCCCGTCGGCCTTCCGCGCCGCCTCGCCGACGCCGACGCGCGCGCCGACGGCCGTGGCCATAGCCGACACGGTCGAAACCGACAGCGATGGGATGGATTGGGGCGACGTGCTGGGCATCGGAGCGATGGTCGTCGGACTGGTGCTGACAGTGGCCGCCGGGGTGGCCGTAATGGTGTTGTGGCGCAAAGAGTAAACGCCAAAAGAATGGGAGAGAGCTAATGAACCAGACCACCATTGCCTATGGGATGCGCGCGCGCCTTGACGCGCCCTATGAAGTAGCCGTCGAGCGCGTGACGGCGGCCCTGAAGAACGAAGGGTTCGGTGTCCTGACGACGATTGACGTGAAGGCCACGCTGAAGCAAAAACTCGACACCGACTTCCGCCGCTACGTCATCCTGGGCGCGTGCAATCCGCCCCTGGCCCACCGTGCCCTGTCTACAGAACTGGAGATCGGTCTGCTGCTGCCCTGCAACGTCATCGTCTATGAAGACGAGAGCGGCACAGGCAGCGTGGTCTCCATCGTCGATCCCCAGGCGATGCTGGGCACGGGCATCAATCCGGCCCTGGCCCCTGTGGCCGACGAAGCCGCGGCCCGGTTGCGCCGGGTACTGGCGGCCGTGGCAGAGGGCTAAACGCCCGGTCTGCACCTGACAGGTCTACCTCGTTCTATTTGTTAAACGGCCGCGAATTGGGCACAATAGACCCTGTCCGTTGGCGATCTGCCGCCACCCGTTGTTCATTAAACCAATCGCACGACCAACCGCCGCGCTCTCCCCGGACAGCGCGGCCAATTGCCATACGAGGCGCACATCATGGCCGACCCGTTACGAATCCTCTTCCTCAGCGCCGAAGTTGCCCCCTTCGCCAAGACCGGCGGCCTGGGCGACATCGGCGGCTCGCTGCCCAAAGCCCTCCACGCCATGGGCCACGACGTGCGCGTCGTCATGCCCGCCTATCGCAAGATCGAGGAGGGCTACCCCGGCGTCAGCAGCATGCCCCTGCAACTCAACGTCCCCACCGGCTCCGGCGTCATCAATGCCGGCGCGTTCGAGGGGCGGCTGCCGGGCAGCGATGTGCCGGTCTACTTCGTCGCTGAGTATGGCCTCTTCGGCCGGCCCAACATCTACGGCTACTGGGACGACCCCTACCGCTTCGCCTTCTTCAGCAAGGCGGCGCTGTTCCTGACACAACAGATCGGCTGGCGGCCGGACGTCGTCCACGCCCACGACTGGCACACCGCCCCGGCTCTGGCCTGGCTCCACACCGCCGGGCAGGCCGATGAGCGCTTCCGGGGCATCGGCAGCGTCTTCACCATCCACAACCTGGCCCACCAGGGCAAGACGAGTTGGAACGTCTTCGACTATATGCAGTTGTTCACCCACGGCCTGAGCGAAGAGGCCTATGGCGAAGTCAACTTCATGGCCCGCGGCATCTACCACGCCAACATTATCAACACCGTCAGCCCGTCCTACGCCCGCGAGATCATGACCCGCGAGGGGGGCGCGGGCCTCGACGGCCTGCTGCGCCACCGCCAGCGCGACCTACACGGCATCCTCAACGGGCTGGACTACGACGAGTGGAACCCCGACGCCGACCCGCGCCTGGCCGCGCCCTACAGCCTGGAAGACAGGAGCCGCCGCGAGGAGAACCGCCGCGCTCTGCAAGCCGCCGTCGGCCTGCCGCAACTGGCCAACATCCCCATCCTGGGCATGGTCACCCGCCTCGACTGGCAGAAGGGCATGGACATCGTCGGCCACGCGCTGCACCTGCTGATGAACGGCTACGCCGGCCCGGCGCAGTTCGTCGTCCTGGGCACGGGCGCGTCGCACTACGAGGACATGTTCCGGCAGATGGCCGGCTACCACCGCGAGAAGATGTCGGCCTACATCGGCTACCATGCCGAACTGGCCCCGCTCATCTACGCCGGCAGCGACATCTTCCTCATGCCGTCGCTCTTCGAGCCGTGCGGCCTGGGGCAGATGATCGCCATGCGCTACGGCAGCGTGCCCATCGTGCGGGCCACCGGCGGCCTGGCCGACACCGTGCAGGACGGCATCACCGGTTACAGCTTCTACGACTTCAACGCCGACGCCCTCTTCGACGCCATCCAGCGCGCCACCTATACTTACAATACCGACCGCGATAGCTGGCAGCGCATCCAGGCCAACGGCATGGAGACGAACTTCAGTTGGGAGCGCTCGGCCCAGGGCTACCAGCAGCTCTACACCTGGGCCTTGGCCCAGATGCACTACCACGGCTAAGACCGCCTCATGGCCGCCACCGTCGCCCGCTTCTTCCTGGTGAACCCGGTTACGACCGGGTTCACCATCACCGATCCCTTCAACAGCCCGCGCCCCTACGCCAACGGCCGCCACGAGGGTATTGACCTGCGGGCCAACCACGGCGGCCAACCGGCGGAGATCATCGCCGCGCAGACAGGCGTCGTAGACCGCATCAAGAGCGGCGACACCGGCTACGGCAACTACGTCCGCCTGCGCCACGACTGGGCCGACGGCGCGACCTGGTACACCTGGTACGCCCACCTGTCTACCATCCAGCCCGCGCTCCAGGTCGGCCAGACGGTGGAGATCGGCCAGCGGTTGGGCATGGCGGGGCAGACGGGCAACGCCAGCGGCGTCCACCTGCATCTGACGCTCCAATGCATCGGCGGCGGGCTGAGCGGCTACGTGGTAGCCGACGTGGTGGACCCGACGCGCTACTTCAGCGATGTCACCGTGCCGGCCATTGACGAGTTGGCCTATGAAGCCGACGTGACTGCCCCCGACGGCGCGGCCATCGAGGCCGGGCGGGCCTTCTCCAAGACGTGGCGCGTGCGCAATAGCGGCACAACGGTCTGGGAGAACTGCACCCTGGAGCACATCGCCGACGACCGCATGGGCGGGCCGGACAACGCACCCCTGCCGCGGCTGGCTCCGGGCGAGACGGGCGAGATCAGCGTGCCCCTCATTGCCCCCGGCGAGCCGGGCCGCCGGCGCAGCACGTGGAAGGCGCGCAACGGCCGCGGCCGTCTCTTCGCCTTTGAGCTATATGCCGACATCCTGGTCACGCCCGTGGCCCGGCGCGACGCCGCCGTGCTGGTAGCCGACGTGACGCTGCCGGCCGGGGCCAGCGTCGTTGCCGGGCAGGCGGCGCTGAAGACGTGGCGCGTGCGCAACACCGGCGACACCACCTGGGACGCGGGCTACACCCTGGCCCCGGATAGCGCCGGCAATGGAGCCGTTATCAGCCTGCCCGTCGTGCGGCCGGGGGCCACGGCCGACATGTCCGTGACCCTCGTCGCGCCGCGCGCCACCGGCTTTTATCATGCCCTGTGGCGCTTGCGCGACGCGGTTGGTCAGCCGTTCGGCCCGGAGTTGGTCATCGAGTGGCGCGTCGTGGCCGGGCCAACCCGGGCGCAGCCGGGCGCGACCTTGATCGCCGACCTCCCCCCGCCCAACGGCGCGCGCCTGGAAGCGGGGCGAACCTTCACCAAGACGTGGCGGCTGCGCAACAGCGGCGCGGTGGCCTGGGGCGACGGCTTCGCCCTGGCCCCGGCCGACAGCAACCCACTGTCCGGCGCGGCTGTGCCCTTGCCCCCTTTGACGCCGGGCAACACGACCGACATCTCCGTGGCCCTCACTGCCCCGGCAGCCATCGGCCATCACCGCGCCGCCTGGCAAGCGCGCACCGCCGACAACACGCCCTTCGGCGACATCCTCCAGGTCGAGATCGAAGTCGTTAGGCCGGGGGCGGCCGACGACGCTCGTTTCGAGGCGGACGTGGACACCCTCGACGGCTCGGTTATCGCCGCCGGCACGCCCTTCACCAAGACCTGGCGCGTGCGCAACGCCGGCACATCGGCCTGGTCGGCCGGTTATGCCCTGGCCTTCGTCGGCGACAACCGCATGAGCGGCAGCGGCCCGGCGGCCGATAGCGTCCCCCTGCCCGCCGCCCTGCCGGGCGAGACGGTCGAGGTGGCGGTGGCTCTGGCCGCGCCGTTGGCCCCCGGTCTGCACCGCAGCACGTGGCGGCCCCGGAACCCGGAGGGGATGCTGTTCGGCGACCAACTGTACGTTGAACTCCGCGTGCCCGTCTCCTCCACCAGCGGCTCGACGGCCATTGACGACGCCCAACTGGAGCGGCACGTCAGCGCGCCCGACGGCCACGAAGTGCGCAGCGGCGCGCCCTTCCGCAAGACGTGGGCCATCCGCAACACCGGCTCCACGACCTGGGGCGACGGCTACGAGCTGGCCTTCGTCGGCGGAGAGCAGATGGGCGACACGCGCCGCGTGGCCGTTGGCCGCGTCGCGCCTCAGGGCGTGGTCGAAATGAGTGTGGATCTGACCGCGCCCGACGCGCCGGGGCGGGCCATCGGCCGCTGGCGGATGCACAACGGCCGCGGCGAGGCGTTTGGCTCAACGCTGTTCGTATCCATCGTGGCCGTCGGCGAACCGACGAAGTTCGACATGCTGCCTTATCTGCGCGGCGACGGGCGGCTGTACGAGATGAAGTACATCTTCGACATGCCCGGCGGCCCGATGATCGGCCAGCAGCGCTTGCAGACGCAGAATGACGGCGAGCGCTTCTATCAGACCAAGAACGGCGAATGGGAAGAGTTATGGGCCGACGACCGCTTTATTTACCGCGGCACCGACACCTCGCCCGGCAACGGTAACTTCTACACCCTGATGGACGGCGAGCGCTACGGCTCGGCCTGGATACCGCGCCGGATGGCCATCGGCCAGACCTACCGCCGCAGCGTGACCGTTGTCAGCCGCCGCAAGGGCAACTGCGTGCTGAACTCCCACCTCTCCGGCCGCCACGTGACCTGGATCACGCTGGAGGCCAGGCACGACAAGCTGACCCTGCCCGACGTGGAGGGCCGCCCGGGGCGCGGGCTGGTGGTGGCCGACGTGGCCGTGCTGGCGGCCTGCAATGAGGTCAACGGCCGCCCGGCCGACGAGCCGTTCGAGCGTTATTACTACGCGAAGGACTTCGGCCTGGTCATGTGGCAAGGCATCGCCGTAGACCACAAGGGCGTCTCTTTCCTCGTTCAACTACACAATCCCGGCGATCGCGAGGATAATGTGCGCGAACGCATCCCATGCCTGGATGAAATTAGGAATTAGGAATTAGGAATTAGGAATGAAGAGTGGCGGGCACGGCCGACCGCCGACCAACGACCGCCGACCGCCGACCAGCGACCAACGACCAACGACCAACGACCAACGACCAACTGACCTACTGACCACTGACCACTGACCACTGACCACTGACAACAAGGAGACTCCCCATGAAATTCACCCGTTCCGCCGGCGTCTTGCTCCACCCGACCAGCCTGCCCAGCCGCTACGGCATCGGCGATCTGGGCGACGGCGCTTACCAGTTCGTTGACTTCCTGGCCGCGGCCAAGCAACAACTATGGCAAATCCTGCCGCTTGGCCCCACCGGCTACGGCGACTCCCCCTACCAGTCGTTCTCGGCCTTTGCCGGCAACCCATTGCTCATCAGCCCCGACCGGCTGGTGGCCGAAGGGTTCCTGCCGGCCGAGGCGGTGGCGGCCACGCCCTCCTTGCCCACCGCCCAGGTGGACTACGGCCCCGTCATCGAGTACAAGAGCGCCCTGCTGCGCGCCGCCTACGACCACTTCCACACCAACGGCGACGCCGACCAGCGCGCCGCCTTCGACGCCTTCTGCGCCAACACGAGCTACTGGCTCGACGATTTCGCCCTGTTCATGGCCCTGAAGGAGCACCACAAGGAACAGGACGGCGGCGTCTGGAACAAGTGGCCGGCCGACATCGCCAAGCGCCAGAAGCGGGCCATGAAGCGTTGGGCCGAAGAACTGAGCGACGCGGTTGAGCTTCAGAAGTTCGGCCAATTCCTGTTCTACAAGCAGTGGCTAGAGCTGAAGGCCTATGCCAACAGCCAGGGCATCCAAATCATCGGCGACATCCCCATCTTCGTCGCCTATGACAGCGCCGACGTCTGGTCCCACCCCGACCTATTCTATCTGAACAAAGACGGCTCCGCCTCCGTGGTGGCCGGCGTGCCGCCGGACTACTTCAGCGAGACGGGCCAGCGCTGGGGCAACCCGCTCTATCGCTGGGACAAGATGGCCGCCGATAACTACGGCTGGTGGGCCCAACGCATCCACATGAACCTGGTGCAAGCCGACATCGCCCGCATTGACCACTTCCGCGGTTTCGCCGGCTATTGGGAGATTCCGGCCACGGAAGAGACGGCCGTCAAGGGGCAATGGGTGGATGGCCCCGGCATCCCCTTCTTCGAGGCCATCCAGCAGCGCATGGGCGACCTGCCCATCATCGCCGAAGACCTGGGCGTCATTACCCCCGAGGTCGAGGAGTTGCGCGACCGCTTCGCCTTCCCCGGCATGAAGATTCTCCAGTTCGCCTTCGGTGGCGAGCAGAACAGCGACTTCCTGCCGTTCAACTACGTGCCCAACTCCGTCGTCTACACCGGCACCCACGACAACGAGACGACCCTGGGCTGGTACCTCAACGCCAGCGAGGATGAGCGCGACCACGTCCGGCGCTATCTACAGGTCAGTGGGCGTGACATCGTCTGGGACCTCATCCGGCTGGCCTACGCCTCCGTATCGGTCATGGCCATCATCCCCATGCAAGACTTGTTCGTGCTGGGCAACGAGGCGCGCATGAACTACCCCGGCAAGGAGGGCGGCTGGTGGCAGTGGCGCTATACGCGCGAGATGTTCGAGGCCCGCGCGCCGGGCATCGCCTTGGGCCTGAGCGAGTTGGGCAAGCTCTACGGCCGCGTTCTGCCCGAGCCGGAAGAGGTGGCAGAGGCCGAGGAAAGCGCGGGAACGGCCGCCGAGTAGACTGCGAAGCGGCAAACGGGTTGATGATACGGCCAGAGCGTTAGCTAGACACTCTGGCCGTTTTTGCTGGGAAGAAGGTGCAACCCACTGTCCTCAGTGACACTTCAGAAAGTGGGCTACACCCTGTGAAACGTTTGTTGACACTGACCATGAATAGGCAGATAATTGACTTAGGTAATTGGGCCGTCCGGCAAGGCGCTAGCGATCATTTGATCTATGGCATTCCGACGTTGCTAACAGTTGCGTTTTGGGCATAGGCAATAGCAGGTGCTTGCCTGTAACTTATCAAACTGAATACATAACAGCCTGCGCCCGCCAGACGGCGCAGAAACATGCGCCGGATGTCCTGCGCTTGTCTTGCCGATCGAACAACACTGCTGACCTGACATTATCGAGGAGTCGAAAGGAGCATATCAAGACATGACACTTCTGAGCGACGCTGCCCGCGACTATGCTCGCGCCAATGGCGAGCGGTTCCGCCAGGAACTGCACGAAATGCTGCGCATCCCCAGCCTCAGCGCCGACCCGGCCTACGCCGGCGACGTGCGCCGCATGGCCGAATGGCTGGCCGACCACTTCAATAGCCTGGGGCTGGACAAAGTGGCCGTCATGGAGACGGCCGGCCACCCCGTCGTCTACGGCGAGTGGACTGGGGCCGGCCCGGACAAGCCGACTGTCCTTGTCTACGGCCACTACGACGTTGTACCCGCCCTCATGGAAGACGGCTGGCACACCGACCCGTTCGAGCCGGTGGAGAAAGATGGCAAAATCTACGCCCGCGGCGCGACCGACGACAAGGGCCAGCTCTACATCCACGTCAAGGCGCTGGAGTCCTACCTGAAGACGGCCGGCCACGCCCCAGTCAACGTCAAGATGCTCATCGAGGGTGAAGAGGAAGTCTCCTCGCCCAACCTGGTGCCCTTCCTAAAGGAACACCTCGACCTGCTGCGCGCCGACGTGTGCGTCATCAGCGACTCGTCCATGCGTAGCATTGACGAGCCGGCCATCCTCCACAGCCTGCGCGGTATGACCTACGCCGAGATCGAAGTCCACGGCCCGACGGACGACCTGCACAGCGGCCTGTGGGGCGGCGCGGTACACAACCCGGCCCTGGCCCTTGTCGAAATCCTGGGCAAGCTCTACAACCCCGACAACACCATCGCCATCCCCGGCTTCTACGACGACGTCGTGCCCCTGACGCCCGACGAGCGGGAGATGATCGCCAAGACCGATCTGACCGAGGCGCAGTACAAGCAGTCCACCGGCGTGCCTGCCGTCTGGGGCGACGCCAACTACAACATCCGCGAACGCATCTCTGCCCGGCCGACGCTGGACATCAACGGCCTGTGGAGTGGCTGGAGCGGCCCCGGCCCCAAGACCATCGTCCCGGCCAAGGCCGGCTGCAAGATCAGCTCGCGCCTGGTGGGCAACCAGGACGCGCACAAGATCTTCGACCTGCTGAAGAGCTACGTCGAGTCCATCACCCCGCCGACGGTCACGGTTGACGTGCGCCTGCTGACGACGGGCAAGGCGGCCCTCTTCCCGTTCGACATCCCGGAGATGCAGGCCGCGGGGCGCGCCTACGAGAAGGGCTGGGGCGTCAAGCCGATCTTCACCCGCGGCGGCGGCAGCATCCCCGTCGTGGCCGAGATCGCCGACCTGATGGACATCCCCGTGGTCATGATGGGCTATGGCCTGGACGACGACGGGCTGCACTCGCCCAACGAGCGTTTCAGCATCGAGATGTTCCACCGCGGCATCGAGACGGCCATCGTCTACCTGGAGGAGTTGGCCCTGCTAACAGACTTCTAAGCTCGCTTAACGCAATCACCATAAGTGTACGAAATGTCCAATAACATCTCAGCCTCCAAAACACTGGGCAACGAAACGAAAGCCAGTTGGCTGCCGCTCATCATCGTCATGATGTGCCAGATTCAACTGTCTTTCAATGCCTTCAACGTCTCCATCACCGGCATCACCCAAGACCTGAACATACCGGCCACGGCCGTCGGCACGGCGCTGACCACCGGCACCTTCGCCATGGCCTCCTTCATCCTGTTGGGGGCCAAGATGGGGGCCAAGATCGGCATCCGGCGCGCCTTCCAGATTGGCGTGCTCGTACCGGGGCTGGCCGCGGCCATCATCGCCCTGGCCCAGAATGGCACAATGCTATTCATCGCTCAGGCGCTCTCCGGCGCGTCGGTGGCCCTGTCCGCGCCGGCCCTGACGGTGCTCATCGCCGCTAATTACAAAGGACGGCAGCAGGCCCAGGCCATCGGCTTTCTGGCCTCGGCCATCCCCTTGGCCCAGGTCGTCTCGCTCATCATCGCCGGCTATCTGGCGACGACGGTCGGCTGGCGCTGGTCGTTCGCCCTGCTGGCCGTGCTCGGCGCGATCAACTTCCTGCTCAGTTGGCGGCTCAACCCCATCGCGCCGCAGCGCGACGTGGCCATTGACTGGCGCGGCGCGCTGCTGTCGTCGGTGGCCGTCCTGCTGATCAGCTTCGGCTTCAGCTTCCTGAACACCTGGGGGCCGCTGTTGGCCACGTCGAACGCGCCCTTTAGCCTGCTCGGCCTGTCGCCTGTGCCCTTCCTGCTGGTCCTGGCCGCCATCTTTGCCCAGGCATTCTTCAGTTGGACGCGCCGCCGCATGGCCGAAGGCAAGCCGGTGGTCTTCTCGCTGAAAGTACTTGACACGCCTGAAGAGCGGGCCACGGTGGCCTGCATGGCCCTGATGCTGTTCGTCGGCACGGGCACGAGCTTCCTGTTGCCGCTCTACATGCAGGTCGTGCAGGGGCTATCCGGTATCGCCACGTCGTTCTCGATCATCCCCTACACCCTGTCCATCTTCATCGCCAACACGCTCGTCGTGCGCCTCTACGACCGCTTCTCCCCCAGCCAGATCGCGCGGGTGGGCTTTGTGGTCGTGGCCGCGGCGCTGACGCTGCTGGCCTTCGCCATCCGCAATGAGTGGAGCCAGCCGGTCGTCGTCGTCGGGCTGATCACTCTCGGTCTGGCCCAGGGCTGCATCGTCGCCCTGGTCTTCAACACGCTGCTGTCGGCCTCGCCCAAGGAACTGGCCGGCGACGTCGGAGCCTGGCGCGGGCTGACGCACAATATCTCCGGCAGCGTCGGCATCGCCGTCTCGACGGCCATCGCCGTGGCCCTGCTGAGCGGCATGTTGCAGCGCGACGCAGTGGCCAGCCCGGTCATCACCCAGGAAGTCATTGACCAGGTCAACTTCGACAACGTCAACTTCCTGACCAATGCCCAGGTGGAGCAAGCGCTGGCCGGCACCACGGCCACGGCCGACGAAGTGGCCAAAGCGGTAACGCTCAACGAAGAGGCCCGCCTGCGCTCGCTGAAGATGACCCTACTACTCCTGGCCGGCCTGGCGCTTCTGGCCGTCGTTCCTGCCGGCAACATGCCCGGCTTCCAGAGCGGCGATCTGCCTGTGGGCTATCAGCCGCCGGAACCGGCCAAGACAGACAAACGACGCAACAAACCGGCGAAGGCTCGCTAGTCGCATCGAACCCGCAAGGAGCAACCATGAACATCACCGTCAAAACCGGCAGCGTTTTGCATGAGGATTCAGACCTGGGCGTTCTGGCCACGTTCGAGGATGTGGCCCTGCCCGACACTGTGGCCGGCCTGCTCGAGCTGGCGGACTATCGCGGCCGAGCCGGGCAAACGCTGCTGCTCTACCCCCGCGGCGCGCTTGCCCCACGCCGCCTGCTGCTGGTCGGCCTGGGCAAACGGGAGGCCGTGACCGCCGAGAGCGTGCGCCGCGCCGCGGCCGAGGCTGTGCGCCGGGCGCGCGAACTCCAGGTGGCCGCGCTCAGCATCGGCGCGGTGGATGACCTGCCGCTCGACGCCGCGGCCGTCGGCCAGGCCTTCGCCGAAGGGCTGGCCCTGGGCGCGTACCGCTACTGGAAGTACCGCACCGGCCTGACGACCGAGCAGACGTTTGCCGTCGAGAGCGCCACCGTCTACACCGGCGACGCGCGCGCCGCCGATTTGAGCGCCGGCGTGACCGCCGGTCAGGCCATCGCCGGCGGCGTGGCTCTGGCCCGCGACCTGGTCAATAGCCCCGGCTACGCCATGACCCCGGCGCGGATGGCGAAGAGGCGGTGGCTCTGGGCGAGCGCCTGGGCCTGAAGGTCACGGTGCTGGACAAGGCGCAGTTGACCGAACAGGGCTTCGGCGGCATCCTGGCCGTGGGCCAGGGTTCGAGCAACGATCCGTGCTTCATCATCATGGAACATGGCGCGGCCGGCGACGGGCCGACGATCTGCCTCGTCGGCAAGGGACTGACCTTCGACTCCGGCGGTCTGTCAATCAAGCCGGCCGAGGCGATGGACACGATGAAGTCCGACATGGGCGGCGCGGCGGCCGTATTCGGCGCGATGCAGACCGCGGCCGAGCTAAAGCTGCCGCTGCACGTCGTCGGCTTGGTGTCGTCGGCCGAGAACATGCCCAGCGGCACGGCCTACCGCCCCGGCGACGTCGTGACGACGCTGAGCGGCAAGACCATCGAGGTGCTCAACACCGACGCCGAAGGGCGCATCATCCTATCCGACGCCTTGTTCTACGCCCAACGGTATAACCCCGCGGCCATTATCGAGCTGTCCACGCTGACCGGGGCGATCGTCATCGCCCTCGGCTCCCACGCCACGGGCATGATGGCCACCGATCAGGCCCTGGCCGACCGCGTCAGCCAGGCCGGCGAGACCAGCGGCGAGCGCGTCTGGCAGTTGCCGCTGTGGCCAGAGTATCATGAGATGATCAAGAGCGAGATCGCCGACATCAAGAACATCGGCGGGCGGGCCGGCGGGTCAATCACCGCTGGGGCGTTCCTGGCGGCGTTCGTCGGCGACTATCCGTTCGTCCACCTCGACATCGCCGGCACAGCCTGGGCCGACCGCCCGGCCAAGCCGTATGAGGCGCAGGGGGGCACGGGCGTGGGCGTGCGTCTGTTGGCTGAGTTTTTAAGAGGCTATTCCCAATAGCCCTTATCTAATGCCGGCGCTCAAGGGGCATGACGCGGGATACGCCTCTTGAGCGCGGCAATGTCGTTATTCATGCGGAAATCTTTATACGATTGCAGGATCAAGAGGAGGTAATCATGTCTTCTGCTGCTGCCGAAAAGCCCAAATCCGGGGGATGGTTAGGCGCCATCGAACGGATCGGCAACAAAGTCCCCCATCCGGTGCTGATGTTCTTATATCTGATCATCGGCGTCATCGTCCTGTCGGCCATTCTCGACTGGGCCAATGTCAGCGTCACCGAGCAGATCGCCGTGCCCGTGTCCCAGGAAGCGGACCCTAACTTCTACAGCGATAGCACCGAATCTCAGGAACTCCTGCCCGACGAGCCGTTTGACACGGACTTCGAGATTCAGGAGCAAACCATCGCTATTCGTAGCCTGCTGACCACAGAAGGGCTGCGCTTCATCTTCACCACGTTCGTCTCCAACTTCGCCGGCTTCAGCGTTGTGGCCGTCGTCTTTATCGCCATGATGGGCGCGGGCGTGGCCGAAGAGGCGGGGCTGATGGCGGCGCTCATCCGCAAGCTGGTGGCCGTCTCGCCGCGCTGGCTGCTGTCGTTCATCATCATCTTCGTCGGCGTCCTGTCCAGCGTGGCCACCGACGCCGGCTACCTGATCCTCATCCCGCTCGGCGCGGCGGCCTTCCTGAGCGTCAAACGCCACCCGCTGGCCGGCGTGGCCGCGGCCTACGGCGGCGTCAGCGCCATCTTTGCCGTCAACCTCCTCGTCACACCGCTCGACGCGATGCTGACCGAGATCACCAACGAGGCGGCGGCTCTGGGCGGCGGCGCGCCCATCACCCTGGTCTCCAACTTCTACTTCCAGGTCGTGTCCTCCTTCGTCCTGAGCGTCATCGCCGCGCTGGTCACCGACCGCATTGTCGAGCCGCGGCTGGGAGTCTACGAGGCCGCCCAGGCTGAAGGCGGCGACGCGGCCGCTCATGACGCGGCCGGCGAAGCGCGTGGTATGCGCTACGCAGGTCTGACCATCCTGGCCTACGTCGTCTTCATCCTGCTGCTGACGCTGCCGTCCGGCGCACCGCTGCGCGACCCGGTGACGGGAGACATCATCGGCGCGACGCCCTTCATGGACGCGCTGCTGTTCATCATCACCATGCTCTTCCTGCTGGCCGGCATCGCCTACGGCCGCGGGGCCAAGACGATGACGACGGCCAATCAGGTCATCGCCGCCGTCACCAAGACGTTCTCCGGGCTGGCCGGGCTAGTCTTCATGCTGTTGATGATCAGCCAGTTCATCGCCTACTTCAACTTCAGCAACATGCCCAACGTGATCGCCGTGGCCCTGGCCGGCTTCCTGGAGCAGGCCAACATCGGCTCCATTCCGTTGCTGATCGGCTTCATGATCGTCATCATGCTGCTGGACATCATCATCCCCGGCTCGATGCCCAAGTGGGCCATCTTCGCGCCCATCTTTGTGCCGCTGTTCATGCGCCTGGGCACCGCCCCACAGACGGTGCTGGCCGCCTATCGCATCGGCGACTCGCCCATGAACGTCATCACGCCGCTGATGGTCTACCTGCCCTTCATCCTCACCGTGGCCCAGCGCTACCAGAAGGACACCGGCATCGGGACCATCATCGCCCTGATGTTGCCCTACACCCTGATTCTGGCCGTGGCCTGGATCATCCTGTTCGTGCTGTGGTACGTGCTCGGCATCCCGTTGGGGCCGGGCTACCCGGTGGGCGTCTAACATTGTGTAGGACGGGTTGGCAACCCGTCCATCGAACATTTTCGAACGTTGTAGGACGGGTTGCCAACCCGTCCTACACAATGAGGCTACTATGACCATGAATTTCGAGCGCGAGGTCGAGGAGCGCCTGCTGCGCTACGTGCAGATTGACACGACCGCCGACGAATCCTCGCCCACCTCGCCCAGCACCGAGCGGCAGTATGACCTGCTGAACCTGCTGGTTGACGAACTCAACGAGATCGGCGCGCAAGACGTGCGCCTGACCGACTATGGCGCGGTGCTGGCCACCATCCCGGCCACCGTCGCCCATGAAGTACCGACAATCGCCCTGCTGGCCCACGTGGATACCTCGCCGGCCTACAGCGGCGCGAATGTCAAGCCCCTCGTCCACCGCAACTACCAGGGCGGCCCCATCCCCCTGCCCGACGACCCGGAGCAGGTGCTCACCTATGAGAACTCGCCCTACCTGAAAGACAGGATCGGCGACGACATCGTGACCGCCAGCGGCACGACGCTGCTGGGCGCGGACGACAAAGCGGGCGTGGCCATCGTCATGGCCGCCGCTCGCCACTTGCTGAACAACCCCGACATCCCCCACGGCTTGATCCGCATCGGCTTCACGCCCGACGAGGAGATCGGCCGCGGCGTCCACGCCGACCTGCCGGCCGACCTGGGGGCCACGTTCGGCTACACCCTCGACGGGGCGCACCGCGGCGAGCTGGTCTACGAGACGTTCTCGGCCGACCGGGCCGTCGTCCACGTCCAGGGCGTGTCCATCCATCCCGGCTGGGCCAAGGACAAGCTGGTCAACGCGCTGCACCTGGCGGCCAAGATCGTGGACACCATGCCCCAGGCGACGCTGACGCCGGAGACGACCGAGGGGCGGCAGGGGTTCATCCACCTCTACGCCATGAGCGGCACGGCGGCGGCGGCCGAACTACATTTCATCCTGCGCGACTTCGAGATGGCTGAGATGGAGCGCCAGGGGGCGCTGATCCAGCAGGTCTGCGCCGCCATCGGGGCCACCGAGCCGCGCGCCCACGTCACCTGTGAGGTCATCCCGCAGTATCGCAACATGCGCTACTGGCTGGAGAACGACATGCGCCCGGTGGATATGGCTGTGAAGGCCTATGCCGCGGCGGGCATCGAGCACTTCTTCGTCCCGATTCGGGGCGGCACGGACGGCTCGCGCCTGACGGAAAAAGGCGTGCCAACGCCCAATCTCTTCACCGGCATGCAGAACATCCACGGCCCACTGGAGTGGGTCAGCGTCCAGGACATGGGCCACGCCACGGAGATGTGCATCAAGCTGGCCGAATGTTGGGGCGCGGCCGAAGGGTAATCTCTATTCCGCAAATCGCAGCGGGCGTGGTCGCGGCAGCGGCAATGGCCACCGCGACCACGCCCGCGCTCGCTTCACCACTGCACAACGGCGAATCCCTATGAGCAAACAAGCACCCTCCCTTCCCGCCATCGGCACAACCCAGCAGGTGACCTGGCTCTACATGGCCGTCATCGTGCTGGCCCAGATGCAGATGGCCTTTAACGTCAACGCCATCCCGGTCTCGATCGGCCCCATCGTTGAGGAGTTGAACATCTCGGCCACCAGCGTCGGCACGGCCCTCGTCTTCTACTCCCTTTTCGTAGCCGCGTTTGTCATGGTCGGGGCCAAACTGGGCAAGATATTTGGCGAACGCCTGGTCTTCCAGGTGACGGCTCTGCTTCACGGTGGGGCGATGGCCGTTATGGCCCTCAGCCAGAACGCGGGCATGATGAACACCGCCCAGGCGCTGGCCGGTCTGGCCGCGGCGGCCCTGGTGCCAACGCTGGTCGTACTCATCGCCGCCAACTACAGCGGCCCCCAGAAGGCGCAAGCGCTGGGCATTCTGGCAGCCACGCCGGCGCTGTCCGGGGCGCTGGCCTTCTTCATCGCCGGCTTTCTGGGAACCTACCTGAGCTGGCGCTACTCGTTCGGCCTGTTGAGTTTCGTGTCCATCATCGTCTTCCTGCTCAGCTTCCGGCTCAAGCCCGTGCCGCGCCAGAGTGGCGTCAAGATTGACGCCGTGGGCGTGGCCCTGTCGGCCATCGCCGTCATCCTGATCAGCTTCGGTTTCAACAACCTCAATGAGTGGGGCATTGTGCTGGCCAACAGCAACGCGCCATTCAACATTCTGGGCCTGTCGCCGGCGCTGATCTTCCTGGTCTTCGGCCTGCTGCTGTTCCAGGCCTTCTTCGCCTGGTCGCACCTCATCGCCCAGGTGGGCCAGCAGCCGCTGCTGTCACTGGAAGTGCTCGATTCGCCCAAAGAGCGGGCGACGATCGTCTGTCTATTGGTCATCGGCGCGCTCGGCCCGGCGGTCAACTTCCTGATCCCGCTGTTCATCCAGATCGTGCAGGGGCGCACCACGATGCAGACGGCCATCGCCGTCGTGCCCTACACGCTGGCCATTGCCGCCTCAGCCATCTTCATCGTGCGCTTCTACGGCCGGCTGACGCCACGACGCATCGCCGTCGTCGCCTTCGCCCTGGTCGCCGGTGGTCTGACGCTACTGTCGTTTGTCGTCGGCAACAACTGGGGCACAATCATGGTCATCCTGGGGCTGCTGATTGTCGGCCTGGGCGAAGGGTCGCTGCTGACGCTGCTGTTCAACGTCATGGTCTCCTCGTCGCCCAAGGAACTGGCCGGCGACGTGGGCGCGCTGCGCGGCGTCGCCAACAACCTCTCCACAGCTCTGGGCACGGCCTTCGCCGGGGTGGTGGCCGTCGGCCTGCTGAGTTTGTTCGTCACCAACGCCGTCGGCCAATCGAACCTGCCCCGCTCGTTGCAGCGCCAAGTCAACCTGGACAACGTCAACTTTATCTCCAACGATCAGTTGGACGACGTGATGGGCCAGACGACGGCGACGGACGCGCAGATTGCCCAGGCGGTGGAGATCAACGAAACGGCCCGGCTGCGCGCGCTGCGGGCATCGTTCCTGATTCTGGGCGCGATCTCGTTGCTGGCCATCTTCCCGTCGTTCGGCTTGCCGGACTACTTGCCCGACAACGCGCCGCCACCAGAGGCCGCGCCAACCAAAACACCCAGCAGCCGCGAGAAACGACGGCAAACGATTGCCGGCCGCGCCAACCAGAATTCACGCCGCGGCAGCAGCGGAAGCAAATAGATTCATACCGAGGCGGTCCGACAGGAATCGGGCCACGAGCTGCCCCTTGATGCTATTACCGGCGGCGTCGAGCGGCGGGGCAAACGTACACATGCCGCCCTTGCCCGGGGCGACGGTGATGATCCCGCCGCCGACGCCGCTCTTGGCCGGCAGGCCGATGTCGAAGAGCCAGTCGCCGGAAGTATCGTACATGCCCGACATGGCCATGACCGCCAGCACGCGCTGGCAGTGGCGGGCCTCGATAACGCGCTGCTGGGTGTGGGGATTGACCCCGCCGTTGGCCAATGTGGCCGCCATTACCGCCAGATCGCGCGCCGTCACGTTGAGCGATGACTGGCGGGTGTAAATGTCGGTCGTCTCTTCCGGCTCGAAGTAGAGCTGCTTATAGTCGTAGAGGATGCGGGCGATGCCTCGATTGCGCGAGTTGGAGGCCGTGGCCGAGGTGTAGATCTCGTCATTGACCGTCAGCGTCCGCCCGGCGAAGCGCGACAGCCCTTCGTGGATGAAGCGCCACTTCTCTTCGGCCGTCTCGCCCGGCACCAGGCTGACCGTGGCCAGCGCCCCCGGATTGACCATCGGGTTCGTCATCCGGTTGGGGTGCAACTCGATGGCCTTGATGGAGTTGAACGGTAGGCCGGTTGGGTTGAGGCCCACTTTGTACCGCACCTCGTCCGTGCCCAAAGCCTGGCACACCAGCGCCAGCGTAAACGGCTTGGCCACGCTCATGATGGTGAATTCGGTGTCCACGTCGCCGGCCACGAAGGCGCGGCCGTTCACGCCGGTGATGCAAATGCCGAACAGGTGGCGCGGCACGAGGGCCAGCGCCGGGTAGTGCGAGGCGTTGGCCCCCTCGTCATTGTCCTTGAAGCGCGCGTGGGCCTCATCCACCAGGGCCTGCACCATCTCCGACATAGGCAGTTGACCGGTGGATACAAAGGGGTCGCCGGAGGTGTCTGGGTGCAGGCTTGTCAGGACGTCCATGTTTGCTTCTCCAACTAATTGATTTAAAGCAATTCTAAACGTTATTGGCCGGGCACGCCGCAATTGTCAGAGCAGTCGTCAATTAACTCTAGACCTGACAGGTAGGCGGCCAATGCTACCCTGCCGGCAACAAGTCTTGAGGCCGTCTACCTGTCAGGTCTGCACACGATTGGCCGACTACCGAAAAGCCCTGCCGCAATTGTCAGTCCCAATGGCCGTGCTAGAATGGTTCTCAACTGAGTCGAGGTACATCACTTGTCCGCCCGAGTTCATAGCCGCACTCGCCGCCGCCAGAAGCCCCACGAAGGCTTCCTGGCCCACTTACTCGACCCCATTGACACCCTGTCCGAGGTCATCTTCAGCGTGCTCATCCTGCTCACCTTCACCCTGGCTTTTCGTATCTTCATGATGGACGGCCAGGTCGTCACCAAAGAGTATGTAGATGATCTCCTTTGGGCCGCGCTGGGGGCGACGGTGGCCTGGGGCATCATTGACGGCATCATGTATGCCCTGTTTGAAGTGCTGGGGCGAAGCGAGCGCCGTCGCCTGCTGTGGCACATTCAGGCCGCGCACACGCCGCAAGAGGCCATCGAGGCCGTCGCCAACGAGTTCGATTTCATCCTGGAGCCGATCACCAGCGAACCACAACGGCAAACGCTCTATAACGACATCCTCGACCATCTGCACGGCAGCCAGCCACGAGCCGTCGGCCTGAAGCGCGAAGACCTGACCGGCGGGCTGGCCTCGGTCTTGATCGCCGTGCTGGCCGTGACCCCGTCCTTCTTGCCGCTGATCATCTTCCAGAACGACCAGGCCCTGGCGATTCGCCTGTCTAACGTCGTGTCCTTCATTGTGCTCTTCCTGGCCGGCTACGAATGGGGGCGCTACACGGGCACAAGTTCGTGGCGGGCGGGCCTGCTGGTGATGGCCGTGGGCGCGCTGCTGGTGGCGGTGGCCATTCCGCTCGGCGGTTGAAAGTGATCCAGCAGATTGGGCGGATTCGGCAGATTCCAGACATACTGGAATCTGCCGAATCTGCCGAATCTGCGGATCAACCCTGCTTCATCATGCCCCAGCCCGAACTCCTTCCCGAAGTCCAGGCCCTACTTTCCGACCTGCTGGCCGGAGTGCAGGCCATTCTGGGCGACGAGTTGATCGGCTTCTACCTCGACGGCTCGCTGGCCCTGGGCGACTTCGACCCGGCGACGAGCGACGTGGACTTCATCGCCGCCATCGCCCGGCCGCTAACACCCACAGCGTTCGACGCCCTGGCGGCCCTGCACCGCGCCCTGCGCGACAGCGGCCGCCCCTTCGCCACCGAACTGGAAGGCAGCTACATCCCCCTGCCCGCCCTGCGCCGCCACGACCCGGCCGACGCCACCTTCGCCAACCACGAGCGTGGGCCGGACGAAGTGCTGAAATACAAGGCCCACCACAGCGATTGGGTCATCCACCGCACCACCATCCGCCAGCATGGCCTGGCTCTGTTTGGCCCGCCGCCGGCGACGCTCATTGACCCCGTCTCGCCCGACGACGTGCGCCGGGCGACGGCCGATGTGCTGCGTTCGTGGTGGGCCACGCCGGACGCGGCCGAGGCCATCGCCCGCGCCCACCCCGGCTACCTGGTCTACGTCGTACAGACAATGTGCCGGGCGCTCTATTCACTGGAGCGCGGCGAGGTGGTCAGTAAGCCGGCGGCGGCGGCGTGGGCGCTGGCCACGCTGGACGAACGCTGGCGACCGCTCATCGAACGCTCGTTGCGCTGGGAGCTAAGCGAAGAGACGAAGGACGAGATGATCGCCTTCGTCCATTACGTTTCTATAGGTTAAAGCAAAGATCTCACGCAAAGACGCAAAGAACGCCAAGCTCTTGAGCTTGGCATTCTTTGCGTCTTTGCGTGAGATTTCTTCCTCTTCAATCCGCCTAATCTGCCCAATCTGCGGATCAATCACTCCCCGACCGGGAAGATGTCCAGCAGCGTCCCATCCTCTACGACCACCACTAGTTCGCCCGTCCCATCGGCCGCCAGCCGCCAGATGGGCGAAGCAGCGGCGCTGTCGTCTAGCAGGATGAACTGCCCATCGGGTGACCAACCGACCGGGAATAGCCCCACTGGCAACTCCCGCCGCCATTCGACAACGCCCGTGGCCGGGTCAATGACCGTCAGAGCGCCTGGCTCCAGCGCCGACGTGCCACCGCTGCCGCATAGCACCGTGTACGCCAAGCGGTTATCCGGCGACCAGGCGTGAGCGATGCCCAGGAATTCCGTGCAGTCGGCCGCGCCGGGCAGCGCGGGCAGCGCCGTCCCATCGGCGGCGCTCACTGCCCCGGAGGGGTGCAACACTACGCCGCCTTCCGGGGCAACGTCGGCGATCCACTCGTCGAACGTCACCACCGCGCCGTCCGTGAGGCGCACCATCGCCCCGCGGCTCTGGTCGAGCCGCTTGATGGCCAGCCCGGAGCTGTCGGGCAGCCATTGGAACGCCTCACCAAGCGCATACTCGAAGCCGGTGATAAAGCCGGCCACGTCTGTCGCCACGCCTGTGGCCGGGTCCACCAGCCACACCCGCCCGACGCAACAGTCAGAACTGCCCTCCACCGGTGGCGTGACGACGGCGGCGGCGATGAGCGCACCGTTGGGCGACCAGACCACCTCCATCAGCAGCCCTTCAGGCGCAAAGGGACAGTCGTCCGGCTCGCTATCCAGGTTGTAGATGCACAGTTGGCCGTCCTGGGTCACGTAGGCCAACCGCCGGCTGTCGGGCGACCAACTGGGCGAGAGCATGGCCTGGCCGCGGCCGACGCCAATCGGCTCGCCCGTGGTCAGATCGAGCACCGCTGCTCCGCCCCAGTTGCCGTTGAGAGCCAGAAGATGGCCGTCGGGCGAGACAACTGGCGGGTGACGGCCCACGGCGGACGCGACCGTTTCCGGGTCATCGGCCCGGAACAGCGGTTGCGCCGTCAATTGCCGGCTATCACCGCCGGTGATGGCAACGCGATAGAGATGGCCGTCGGAGTGGTAGGTGAGCAGCGCAGGCGTTGGTGCGGGTTGGATCAGGCTCGGCAGCAGGCGGCCGTCTTCGATGATGACTTCGACCTCGCCCGCGCCCGACGCCGGGATGCGCCAGATGGGCGTAGCCAGGCCGCTGTCGTCGAGCAGGATGTACTGCCCATCGGACGACCAGGCGACGGGCCACAACTCCCCCGCTAACTTGCGCTGCCACGTCGCGCCGGTGGACAACTCCTCCACAATCAGCACGTCGGCGGCGGCGGCCGACGACTGCGGCGGGCCGCTGACGCTGAAGCGCCGCTGCCCATCGGGCGAGATGCTAGGGTCGGGCGGCGTCGCGCAGTGGGCCGCGTCGGCCGACCCACCCTCGATGCCGGCTAACATGTTGTCGGCCGTCCAGCACAGCGCTTCTATCCCACCGGCCACCGAACGCCCCAACTCGCCCGCCCCTGTTACCGCGCCCGATTCCAGGTCAGCGATATAGACCCGCCCCGTGCTCGTGCCCAGGTATTCGCCATTGGCCCCGGTGTCGTCGGCGAAGCAACAGCCGAAGGCGACGCGCCGCCCGTCGGGCGACCAGACCAGCGCGGCGATGTCGGCCACCAGTTCGCCCAGCAGCGGCGTCGCCACACTCGTAGCCAGGTCGTAGACGACCAACTGCGCCCGCTGTTCGTCACCGGCGTGGCTGGCGACAGCCAGGCGGCGCGAATCGGGCGACCAGGCGAAGACGGCCGAGCCGGGCAGCGTCAGCGGCGCGGCGGCCGGGTTCTGCGCGTCAATCACCACCACCGCGTCGCCATCGGGCGAAAAGGCGATGGTGCCGCCGTCGGGCGAGACCCGCGGCCGGAGCGCCAGGTAGTTGACCCACCAGGCATCATCACCCGCGACCATGCCCCAGCCCAACAGCCCGCCCGTGGTCAGCCGCTCGACGCGCCCGCCGTCGGCATCGGCGCGGTAGAGGTCGTCGGCGCGGGCGAAGAGGAGGGCTTGGGGCGCGGTGTCCGTTGCCGCGGCGGTTGGCGTGATTGTTGCTGGGAGCGCGGCTGTGGGTGCGGCTGTCGCTGGGGCCGTAGCGGTTGGCGCGTCTGTAGTCGGCGCGGCCGTGCTGGTTGGTGGTGCGACGGTGGACGGTGATGCAGTAACAACTGTCGGCGGGGTTTGCGCCGTGGGTGGCGCGTCGCAGGCTGTCAGGCACAAGGCCATTAGCAGAAGCAGTAGCCAGACGGTCGGCCTGGCTGGGTAAGGCACAGGTTCAGTCAGGTTAACCATAGATTCTGTTGTAACAGGTTGCCGCGGCGGTTCAAGGCTTTCTTCATAGACGCTCAAAATGCGTAGACCTGACAGGTAGGCGGCCAACGCTACTCGGCCGGCAACGAGGCTTGAGGCCGCCTACCTGTCAGGTCTTGGTTCGGCCGACGACTTTGGAAAAGCCCACGGCAGTTGACGCGCGCCGCTTCCTGTGGGACAATGCCCTAGCTTATCGCCCTCGTAACTCAGAGGATAGAGTGCCGGCCTCCGAAGCCGGATGCACAGGTTCGAGTCCTGTCGAGGGCAAAACAAGTTAAGTTCACGCCAAGACGCAAAGAACGTCAAGCTCAATAGCTTGGCGTTCTTTGCGTCTTGGCGTGTGACTTCTTGCGAGTTGCTGACCAGACCAGACCAGACTATACTACTGAAAGATTGCACAATAGGTGAGGTTATCTATGGAGATCACGAACATCTCTGAGGCGAAGGCCAGCCTGTCGCGATTGGTCGAAAAGGTATTGCAGGGCGAAGAGGTAATCATCGGCAAGGCGGGCAAACCAGTCGCCAAGCTTGTGCCTTTCGACATGGAGACTGTCCCCCGTCAATTAGGAGTTGGCGGTTTGGAGGGCAAGATTTGGATTGCGGACGATTTCGACGACACACCCGACGACATCATACGCTTGTTCTATGGCGACGATGACGAAGATGAATCTGCTACTTGATACTCATGCCTTCCTCTGGGCTATCAGCAATAACCCCAAGCTGTCAAAGGCCACACGGGCAGCAATCGTTGATGGCAGTAACGTCGTGTACGTTAGCGCTGTCACAGCCTGGGAAATAGCGATCAAGCGAACTCGCGGCAAGCTCCAAATGCCGCCGCTCGATTATTACGAACAGCTTCGTCTCCATCGCTTCACGCCACTCAGCATTACTACCAACCATGCGTTGGCCGTAGAGACCTTGCCGGCACATCACGGTGACCCCTTCGACCGCATGCTCATTGCTCAGGCGCGCGAAGAAGGTCTGACTCTTGTCACCCACGACCGACGAATGAACCTTTACGACGTCAAGCTTATCCCCACTTAGGCTGGCGCCAACTTGCTTAACTTAACGTCGCGCTCTCTGGGCAACGATTCCGCTCATCCTCTAAGCAATCTTCTCTCCATTTGGCGCTCTTGGCGCCTTGGCGTTAAATCTTCCTAGTTTCCTTCGCACTCTTGGCGTCCTTTGCCTGGGTTCTTCCCCCATGACACGGTGCATCATGCCTTTTGACCCCATTTTCCATTACATTTGTCACTAATAGTCATACCAACTCTCCTCTAGAATACAGTCCAGGCACGTAAGACCCAGACCTATATGCTCGTCCGAATTGAGGGCGGCCACGCTATCGGCAGCCCGCAGTTGGTCGTTGCGCGCCCCCACAGGCTCACCGAAGGAGAATTGACATGGCTGGTGCAGGACTAGATAACGAAACACGCGAGATGATCCTCGATACTTTGCGTAAGTATGCCGAGCGCAAGCTGACGACGGAGTACTTGCTCAAACTGGATCATGAAGACCGCTTCCCCGAAGAGGTCTTGCAAGAACTCAATGACCCTTCGCAACTGGGTCTCCACTTGCTTTTTATCCCGGAGGAATTGGGTGGATTGGGCGGCGGCGCTTATGACATCTATCGCGTCTCCGAGTTGATGGCCTCGATTGACCTGGGCGTGGCTACTGGCGTCCTGGCTACCTTTCTCGGCTCCGACCCCATCCGCGTCGGCGGCACGCCGGAGCAGAAAGCCCACTGGATGGGCCGCGTGGCCGAAGAGGCGCTGCTGATGGCCTATGGCGCGACCGAGCCGCAGGCCGGCAGCGACCTGGCTTCGCTGAGCACCAAGGCCGTGCCCGTGCAGGAAAACGGCCGCGTCACCGGCTACCACATCACCGGCCGCAAGCAGTGGATCAGCAATGGCGCGGTGGCCGACCTCTACACCATCCTGGCTCTGGCCCCCGGTGGGCCGTCGTGGTTCGTCGTCGAGCGCGACGCGCCCGGCTTCGGCTTTGGCAAGCCGGAAGACAAGCACGGCATCCGCGCCAGCAACACCGCCGCCCTCTTCCTGGAAGACGTCTACGTTCCGGCCGACCGGCTCATTGGCGGCGTCGAGGGGCAGGGCTTGGCCCAGGCCCAGGCCGTCTTCGGCTACACCCGCCTGATGGTCGGCGCGTTCGGCATGGGCGCGGGCTGGGAAGCGCTGCGCCGCGCCATCCGCTACTCCCACGAGCGCATCCAGGGTGGCGCGCCCCTCAGCGAGAAGCAGGGCTACACCCACAAGCTCATCGTCCCCAACGCGGCGCGGCTGGAAGCGGCCCGCACCTACATCGAGTGGGTGGCCGAGCGGCTGGACAGCGGCGAAGAGGGGTTGCAGACCGAGGGAGCCGTGGCCAAGTACATGGCCACCGAGTCGGGCAACAAGGCGGCCGAGGACGCCATTCAGGCGTTGGGCGGCTACGGCTACACCAAAGAGTACATGGTCGAGAAGATCAAGCGCGACGTGCGCATCACCTGCATCTACGAAGGCACGTCGGAGATCATGGAGTGGACCATCGCCCGCGACCGCTGGCAGCAACACCTGAAGACGCAGGGCGCGTTCTACAACGAGTGGGCCGCCCGCCTCGACAAACTGCACGCCAACGAACCACAGAACGGGGCCAACACCGCGGCCATGGCCTTGCGCGCCCTGGCCGTTATCCTGGAGCGCGCCCGGCTCGACCGGCTGACGCGCAACCAGCACGTCCTCTTCCGCCTGGGCGAACTGATCGCCTGGGCCGAGACGGCGGCCGTCTTCGCCGAGCGCGTCAGCGCCAAGCCGACGGAGGCCATCCCGCTGGACGTGCCCGCCCGGCAGGCGCTGGCCCGCATCCACGGTCGCAACGCCGCCCTGAAGGTGGCCACCGACGGCCTCGCCTGGGCCATCGGCGCCGGCCAGACCGACCCGAACCTCGCCGCCTCGCTCAATCTGCCGGCCATCTACGCCGCGCAGACCGGGCTGATCGACGACATGAACGACGCGCGCGACGCCCTGAACGGCGCGTTCAAATAACGAGGGAAAGCCATCATGGAATCAACTGATCGCGCCATCGCCATCGTCGGCGTGGGGGCCGTCTTGCCCGACGCGCCGAGCGCCGCCGCGTTCTGGAACAACATCATCGGCAAGCGCTACAGCATCACCGAGACCCCGCCGGATCGCTGGAGCATTGCCGACTACTACGATCCCGACCCCAAAGCGCCGGACAAGACCTACAGCAAGATCGGCGGCTGGGTGCGGGGCTTTGAGTTCGACTGGCGGCGCTTCCGCCTGCCGCCGCGCGTGGCCGCGGCTATGGATGAGGGCCAGCAGTGGGCCGTCACGATTGCCGCCGAGGCGCTGGCCGACTACGGCTATCCCGATCGGCCGCTCGACACCGAGCGCACCGGCGTCATCCTGGGCACGGCTATGGGCGGCGAGATGCACTACATCACCACCCAGCGCATCGCCTTTCCCGAATACGCCAACTGGCTGCGCGCCGCGCCCGAGTTCCAACGGCTGCCGGCCAACACGCAAGTGGCGCTGATGGAGCAGTTCCACGCCGTGATGGATCGCACCTTGCCGACCATCACCGAAGACTCCATGCCCGGCGAGCTGGCCAACATCGTCTCCGGCCGCATCGCCAACATTTTCAACCTGCGCGGCCCGAACTTCATCACTGATGCCGCCTGCGCCAGCAGCTTCGCCGCCGTCGAGGCGGCCGTCGAACTGCTGACCGAGCACAAGGTGGATGCGGTGCTGACCGGCGGCGTTGACCGCAATATGGGCGCGTCCACGTTCGTCAAGTTCTGCAAGATCGGCGCCCTCAGCGCCACCGGCACGCGCCCCTTCGGCGTCGGGGCCGACGGCTTCGTCATGGGTGAAGGCGCGGGCGCATTCCTGCTGAAGCGGCTGGAAGACGCCGAGCGCGCCGGTGACACGATCTACGCCGTCATCCGCGGCGTGGCCGGCAGCAGCGACGGCAAGGGCAAGGGCATCACCGCCCCCAACCCCATCGGCCAGCAGTTGGCCGTGCGGCGCGCCTGGGAAGCGGCCGAACTAGACCCGGCCACGGCCACCCTGGTCGAGGCCCACGGCACCAGCACCCGCGTCGGCGACGTGGTCGAGGTGGAGAGCCTGGCCACGACCTTCAGCGGCGCGCCGCGCGGCAGCATCGGCCTCGGCTCGGCCAAGAGCAACATCGGCCACCTGAAGGCCGGGGCGGGCGCGGCCGGCCTGCTGAAGACGGCCCTGGCGCTGCACCACAAAATCCTGCCGCCGACGCTCAACGCCGACCCGGCCAACCCCAACATTGACTTCACCAACTCGCCCTTCTACCTGGTCAACGAAGCCCGCGAATGGACACCGCGCGACGGTTCCCCCCGCCGCGCCGGCGTCAGCGCCTACGGCTTCGGCGGCACGAACTTCCATCTGGTGATGGAAGAGCACGTGCCGGGGATGCTGACGCAGCGGCCGAAGCAGTATGCTGGTGTGGCCCTGGGGCGCGGAGCTGAGGCGCAGGGGAACACATCCCCTCGCCCTGTGGGAGAGGGTAAGGGAGAGGGTGCTTTCGCTACTGAACCCGCCACCCGCCACACGCCACCCGCCCCCCCCCGCGGCATCCTCTCCCTGGGCGCGAACACCCCCGACGAACTGAAAGACCGTCTCGACGAGGTCTGGAAGCGCGTCGAGGCCGGCTGGACGCCGCCGTTCGAGTTGCCCAAGGCGGTGGACATCCGCGCCAAGGAGCGCCTGATCGTTGACTTCGGCGACCACGCCGAACTGGTTGACCGCCTACAAAAGGCGCGCAAGGTCATGGGCTTCGACACGCCACAGGCGTGGAAAGCGATGGAAGCGCAAGGCATCTTCCGCGGCCACGGCCCGAAGCCGGGCAAGCTGGCCTTCCTCTTCCCCGGCCAGGGCAGCCAGTACGTCAACATGGGGCGCGAGCTGGCCACCTTCTCGCCCACGGTCAAGGCCACGCTGGACGAGGCCGACGCCATCATGCAGCCCATTCTCGGCCGCGCGCTGAGCAGCTATCTGTTCATTGACAGCGACGACAAAGCGGCCGTCAATCAGGCCAACTTCGACCTGATGCAGACGGAGATCACCCAGCCGGCCATGCTGACGCTGGACGAGGCCATCCGCCGGCTGCTGGCCGACTACGGCTTCGCCCCCGACATGGTCATGGGCCACTCGCTGGGCGAGTACGGCGCGCTGGTGGCCGCCGGCATCCTGCCCTTCGCCGAAGCGCTGGAAGCCGCCGCCGGCCGTGGGCGCGAGATGGCGCGGGTCAAGATGGACGACAACGGCTGGATGGCCGCCGTTCTGGCCCCCTACGAGGTCGTCGAGGCCACGCTGCATGAGGTCGGCGGCTACGTCGTCCCGGCCAACATCAATAGCAACACCCAGTCGGTCATCGGCGGCGAGAGCAAGGCCGTCGAGAAGGCCATCAAGCTGTTCCAGGAGCGCGGCTACCAGGCGATGCAACTGCCGGTCAGCCACGCCTTCCACACCCGCATTGTCGCCCCGGCCAGCGCGCCGCTGCGCAAGATGCTCGACCGCATGCACATCACCCCGCCGCGCCTGCCGCTGGTGGCCAACGTCACCGGCGAGTTCTACCCTGCCGGCGTGACCGAGATCAAAGACCTGCTGGAGAAGCAGATCGCCTCGCCGGTGCAGTGGGTGAAGGGGTTGCAGACGATGCACGCCGCCGGCGCGCGGGTCTTCGTCGAAGTCGGCCCCAAGCGCGCCCTGCGCGGCTTCGTCAAGGATGTGTTCGGCGAGCAGGGTGACGTGGTCGCCCTGATGACCAACCACCCCAAGAACGGCGAATTGCCAAGCTTCAACCAGGCCCTGTGCGGCCTCTACGCCGCCGGCTTCGGCGCAGTTGAGAGTGATCAGTTGTCAGTTGACAGTGGTCGGTCAGCAGTTGGCAGCAGTCAGTTGCCAGTGGTCAGTGAGCAGAGCCAACGACCAACGACCAACGACCAGCAACCAACGACCAGAATGAGCGAAAACGATATGAACAATAACCCGCAACCAGCGACCGGCTCGCTTGACGCGCTGGCCCAAACGCTGGCGCAACTGCTCCAGAACAACAGCCAGGCCGCCCCGCGGCGCGCCTATGACCGCAACGAGACGCCCCTCGGCTCCGTTGTCATCAGCGGCACGGGGCTGGGCCTGCCGGGCGCGAACAAGTCGGTGATGGACCCCGACAACGCCCTGCGCATTCTGCGCGGCGAGCAGTTCGTAGACCTCATCCCGGAGCGCTTCCGCAATCAGATCGTCCAGAAGCAGATCACCCGTATCGTGAAGGGCGAGGACGGCAGCGGCCGCTTCGAGACCATCAGCGACCCGGCCGAGGTCATCAAGTTGGCCGGTCGCCCCGGCCCGTTTGACCTGAGCGAGGAGTACGGCGTGCCGCCCGAGTTGGTCGAGGCGCTGGACATCACGTCGCAACTGGCAATGGCCGCCGGCATTGACGCGCTGCGCGAGGCGGGCATTCCTCTGGTGCAGACCTACAAACGCACCAGCACCGGCAAGTATCTGCCCGAGCGCTGGGTGCTGCCCGAAGCGATGCGCGACGACACCGGCGTCATCTTCGCCAGCGCCTTCCCCGGCGGCGACCGCTTCGCCGACGAGTTCACGCGCTACTACACTTGGCTGGGTCGCAAGCAGCAGTTGGAGATGCTGGAAGATCTGCGCAACTACACCGCCGACGGGGCGACGCTCAACGAGATCGCCCGGCGCATTGACGACCTGCGCGACCAACTGGAACGCGAGCCATACGTCTTCGACCGCCGCTTCCTGTTCCGCATCCTGTCCATGGGCCACAGCCAGCTTGCCCAGTACATCGGCGCGCGCGGCCCCAACACCCAGGTCAACGCCGCCTGCGCCAGCACGGCTCAGGCCATCTCCATCGCCGAGGACTGGATCCGCAGCGGCCGTTGCCGTCGCGTGGTCGTCGTTGGCGGCGACGATGTGACCGGCGACCACCTGATGGAGTGGGTCGGCGCGGGCTTCCTGTCCGTCGGCGCGGCCACCACCAAGGACCAGGTCGCCGAGGCCGCCCTGCCCTTCGACAGGCGCCGCCACGGCACGATCATGGGCATGGGCGCTTGCGCCCTCGTCGTCGAGAGCGAGGACGCCGTCCGCGAGCGCGGCATGCGCGGCATCGTTGAACTGCTGAGCAGCGAAACCAGCAATAGCGCCTTCCACGGCACGCGGCTGGACGTCAGCCACATCGCCATGGTCATGGAGAGCCTGGTGGCCGCCGGCGAGCGCCGCTTCGGCATCAACCGCCACGCCATCGCCCCGCAGACGGTCTTCATGTCGCACGAGACCTTCACCCCGGCTCGCGGCGGCAGCGCCTCGGCCGAGGTCACGGCCCTGCGCCACACCTTTGGCGAATCGGCCAACAGCATCATCATCGCCAACACCAAGGGCTTCACCGGCCACGCCATGGGTGTCGGCGTCGAGGACGTGATCGCCGTCAAGATTCTGGAGTACGGCATCGTCCCGCCCGTGCCCAACTTCCGCGAAGTGGATCCCGACCTCGGCCCCCTGAACCTGAGCCGCGGCGGCCGCTACCCGGTGCAGTACGCCATTCATCTGGGGGCCGGCTTCGGCTCGCAGATCGCGCTGACCTTCACCCGCCGCATCCCCGGCGGCCAAGACCGCGTGGACAACAAGCCGGCCTATCGCCGCTGGCTGGCCGACGTCAGCGGCTACGACACGGCTGAAACCGAAGTGGTCAAGCGCACCCTGCGCGTGGCCGCCCAGGGCAACCCGCCGCGCACGCCCGCGCCCAACCGCTGGCAGCCGGGCACCGGCCCGACTGTGCGCTCTCTGGTCAGCGGCGAGGCCGCGGCCGTCGAGTTCCCGGCGCGGATGGTCTTCGCCCCGACGGCCGACCGCCAGCCACCGACCGCCGTGCCTTCGGGTAATGGCAAGCCGGTCGCCGCGCCGCAGCCGCAACAGGCCGCGGCCCCGGCTCCGGCCGTGGTCGCACCAGCGACGGCCGACAGCCGACCACCGACAGCCGCCCAGACAGTTCCAGCGCCGGTCGGCGGTCAACCGTCGGCGGTTGCCCAGACGGTTCCGGCTGCGGTCAGCGGTCAGCCGTCGGCGGTCAATCCAGTGGTCGAGCGCGTACTGACCATCGTCGCTGAGCAAACCGGCTACCCGCTGGAGATGCTCGACCTCGACCTGGACATGGAAGCCGACCTGGGCATTGACACCGTCAAGCAGGCCGAGACCTTCCAGGCCATCCGCAACGCCTTCGACATCCCGCGCCGCGACGACTTGAAGCTGCGCGACTACCCGACGCTGGGCGCGGTCATTGGCTTTGTCTATGCCATGCGGCCCGATCTGGCGGCGACGGCCGACAGCCGACCGCCGACCG
>WBZP01001239.1_pt1 | contig 32204 bp, 35 predicted proteins | sample 5204301 | NCBI WGS metagenome assembly WBZP01 (sample SAMN12412401, study PRJNA552823) | activated sludge metagenome | isolation source: activated sludge from nitrification reactor of wastewater treatment plant... | place: USA: Pennsylvania | collected 2017 | reverse complement strand
CGACGGCGGAATCAGCGGTGAAAGGATGGCCCATTGTTCGTCTGTCAGTCGTTCGTATCTGCTCATGCGGCGGAAGTTAACATTCTTCCGTCATTGTGAACAGCCGGTATTTATGAAATGAGTTCTAGTGATTCCACATACTGTCCCGGTAGCTGACGTTCCTCGTTGCGTTGCAAATTTTGCTCTAGAAAATCACCTGCCCATCAAAGTCAAAGATCCTGACGAAGTACCCGTGGCAAAGCTAGTCCTTCCTCAGAGACTTAAGGAAATGCAAGAGCTTGCCCAGAAGAGGGGTGGGCGGTGCCTATCTTCGGACTACGTCAACAACAGCACACCGTTGAAATGGGAATGCGGCAAGGGACACACTTGGCAAGCCGTTCCTGGGAGTCTTCAACAAGGTAGATGGTGTCCGAAATGTGTGGGAAGACTCAAAGGCGACGAGGCGTTGCAGCAGCTTCAAAGTATTGCTTCGGCCAAGGGAGGAGAGTGCTTGGCAGAAAAATACGAGCATGGGAGCGTTAAGCTCTTGTGGCGGTGCGCCGAAGGGCATGAATGGCAAGCCGCAGCCCAATACATTCGTCGCGGCAGTTGGTGTCATGAATGTGCGAAGAAAATCCAAGGCCCGAAGAGAATGGGGCTTGCTGCCTGCAAAGCCGCCGCAATCGCTCGCGGTGGACAATGCCTCTCAAACTCGTACGTGAATACCGATACCAAGCTTCTTTGGAAATGCGGTGATTGCAGCCATATCTGGCAATCAACTCCTTATTCAGTGGTGCGATTAGGAACGTGGTGCCCAAAATGTAAGGGCAAGAGAGCTTGGGCTACTCGTCGCAACAGAGAGGGGAAAGAAAGTGAATTATCAGAACATTAGCCTGCGCCAGATATGTGCGGAGGCTGTGAATAGACAGTCCTGATTCACTGCAAAGGATCGATTGCCGACTTCCGAGTACGCGCCGTCGTAGTGACAAACTGAAACATCCGCCCGCCGGCAGCCGGTATCATGTGCGCCTGTCCGGGTCGTCGATTGATCCGCATTCCATCCCATTCGATTTCTTTCCATGACCATCAAGCAGTTGCTCTCGGGGCGCCGCCCTCTTGTCATTGCTCTGGCGGCGGGCGCCGTTGTCGTTTCTCTTGTCCTGTCGGGTGGCAACGGCAAGCCGTCTGCAGATTCCGCCGCGGGTGCCGCGACCCCGCGCCCGGCGCTCACCGTGACCGCCACCGTGCCGGCGCGTGAAGAATGGCCGCAGGCGCTGGTGGCTAACGGTAACGTCGTTGCCTGGCAGGAGGCCGTGATCGGCCCCGAGATCACCGGCTACCGGATTACCGAGGTGCTCGTTGACGTCGGCGATCGCGTGAAGAAGGGGCAGTTGCTGGCGCGCATCGCCAGCGATACCGTCGCCAGCGAACTGGCCGAGGCGAAGGCCTCCGTTTCCGAACTGGAGGCGAGTGCGAGCGAGGCGAAGGGCAATGCCGAGCGTGCCCGCGAGCTGCGCGAGAAGGGCTTCTACAGTGCGCAACTGGCGGCGCAATACCAGACCGGCGGCCAGACCGCCGCGGCGCGACTGGAGGCGGCACGCGCCCGCCAGCGCGCGGCGGAAGTGAAGATGGGCAAGACCGGCGTGCTGGCACCCGACGACGGCATCGTCTCGGGGCGCACGGCGGTGGTCGGCTCGCTGACGCAGAGCGGGCAGGAGCTGTTCCGCCTGATCCGCGGCGGCCGCCTCGAATGGCGTGCCGAGGTGCCCTCGGCGATGCTGGCGCGGATGGCGCCGGGCGTCGTTGCGACATTGACCGGGCCGGGCGGCGAACGTGTCTCGGGGGCGGTGCGCAGCGTTGCGCCGAGCGTCGACCCGGTGACGCGCAACGGGTTGGTCTATGTCGATCTGCCCGCCGACACCGCGGTCAAGGCCGGCATGTTCGCGCGCGGCGAATTCGAGCTCGGCCGTTCCGCAGCGCTGACGGTGCCGCAGTCGGCGGTGGTGCCGCGCGAGGGATTCTCCTACGTCTTCCGTCTTGAGGCCGGCGACCGCGTGGCGCAGGCCAAGGTCCAGCTCGGCCGGCGGGCGGGCGAACGCGTCGAGGTCCTCGACGGGCTTGCCGCTGACGCACGCATCGTGGCCTCCGGCGCCGGCTTCCTGGCCGACGGCGATGTCGTCAAGGTCGTCGCCCAGCCCGCGCCGGGCGCCGCCAGCAGCACGCAATGAACGTCTCCGCCTGGTCGATCCGGAACCCGATTCCGGCCATTCTCCTGTTCGTGCTGCTGACGCTCGCCGGCGTCGTCTCGTTCCGCGCCATGAAGGTGCAGCAATTCATGGACATCGAACTGCCGACGGTGACGGTGACGGCCTCGTTGCCCGGTGCCGCGCCGGCGCAGATGGAAACCGAGGTCGCGCGCAAGATCGAGAACTCGGTCGCGACGCTGCAGGGGATCAAGCACATCTACACCAAGGTGCAGGATGGCACGGCGACGATCACCATCGAATTCCGGCTCGAAAAGCCGACGCAGGAAGCGGTGGACGATGTGCGCGATGCCGTCTCCCGCATCCGTTCCGACCTGCCGGGTGACCTGAAGGACCCGGTGGTCAGCAAGGTCAGCGTCGCCGGTTCGCCGATCCTGACCTATACCGTTGCCTCGTCGCGCATGGACGACGAGGCGCTGTCGTGGTTCGTCGACAACACGGTGGCGAAGGCGATGCTGTCGGTGCGCGGTGTCGGCGCCGTCGCCCGGGTCGGCGGCGTGACGCGCGAGATCCGCATCGAGCTCGACCCGGCCCGCATGCTGGCCCTCAACGCGACGGCTGCCGATGTTTCGCGGCAGTTGCGGCAGATCCAGCAGGAGGCCTCGGGCGGGCGCACGGATGTCGGTGGCAGCGAGCAGTCGGTACGCACGATCGCCACCGTGCAGAGTGCGGCCGAACTGGCGGCGATGGACATCGTCCTTTCCGACGGCCGGCGCGTGCGACTCGACCATCTGGCGGAGGTCAGCGACACCGTCGGCGAGCAGCGCACGGCGGCGCTGCTCAACGGCAAGCCGGTGGTCGGTTTCGAGATATCGCGCAGCCGTGGTGCCGGCGAGGTCGAGGTCGCCGAGGCCGTGCGTATCCGTCTGGCGCAGCTCAAGGCCGAGTACCCGCACATCGAGATCACCGAGGCCTTCAATTTCGTCGACCCGGTGCTCGAGAACTATGAAGGCTCGATGAAGCTGCTGCTCGAAGGTGCGGCGCTGGCCGTGCTGGTCGTCTGGCTGTTCCTGCGTGATGGCCGGGCGACCTTCGTCTCGGCGGCAGCGCTGCCGCTGTCGGCGATCCCGACCTTCGCCGTGATGTACCTGATGGGCTTCACGCTGAACGTGGTGACGCTGCTCTCGATGTCGCTGGTCGTCGGCATCCTGGTCGACGATGCCATCGTCGAGATCGAGAACATCATGCGCCACCTGCGCATGGGAAAGACGCCCTACCAGGCGGCGATGGAGGCGGCCGACGAGATCGGGCTGGCGGTGATCGCCACCACCTTCACGCTGATCGCCGTCTTCCTGCCCACGGCGTTCATGAGCGGCGTCGCCGGCAAGTTCTTCGTGCAGTTCGGGTGGACAGCGGCGATTGCCGTCTTCTTTTCGCTCGTCGTCGCGCGCATGCTGACGCCGATGATGGCCGCCTACCTGCTGCGCCCGGTAGCGGAAGAGCAGACGCCGCGCTGGCTGGCGATTTACGGCGGCTGGGCCGCCTGGTGCCTGCAGCGACGCAAGACAACCCTGGCTGCGGCCGGCGTCTTCTTCGTCGGTTCCTTCGCCCTGGTGCCCCTGTTGCCGACCGGCTTCCTGCCGCCCGATGACCTCTCGCAGACGCAGGTCTATCTCTCGCTGCAGCCCGGCTCGACCTTCCGGGAAACCTTCGCGGCGGCGGAGCAGGCGCGGCAGATCGTCGAACGGGATCCCGCCGTCAAGCTCGTCTATACGGCGGTTGGTGGCGGCAAGGCGGGCAGCGACCCTTTCACGCCGCAGGCCGCCGCCGAAGTACGCAAGGCGACGCTGACACTCAACCTGACGCCGCGCAGCGAACGCGCCGGCCTAACCAAGCAGCAGATCGAGCAGCGCCTGCGGCAGGCGCTATCGGAAATTCCCGGTGCGCAGATCAAGGTGGGCCTCGGCAACAACACCGAGAAATACATCCTCGTGCTGGCCAGCGAGAATGGTCCGCTGCTCGCCGAGCACGCGCGCCAGGTCGAGCGTGAGTTGCGCACCATCCCCGGTATCGGCAACGTGACGACGACGGCCAGCCTGGTCCGCCCTGAACTGGTGATCCGCCCCGACTTCGCGCGCATGGCCGACCTTGGCGTCACCTCGGCGGCGATCGCCGACACGCTGCGCATCGCCACCGCCGGCGATTACGACCAGGGGCTGGCCAAGCTCAACCTTTCGCAGCGGCAGGTGCCGATCGTGGTCAAGTTGCCGCCGGCAGCGCGTACCGACCTGGGCCTGATCGAACGGATGACGGTGCCCGGCAAGCACGGTCCGGTGCTGCTCGCCAACGTCGCCACCGTCAGCATCGGCGGCGGCCCGGCCGAGATCGACCGCTACGACCGGCTGCGCAACATCAACTTCGAGATCGAACTGAACGGTCAGCCGCTCGGCGAGGTCGAGAAGACAGCGCTGGCGCTGCCGAGCCTGAAGAACCTGCCGCCGGGCGTGATGCAGACGACGGTCGGCGATGCCGAGGCGATGGGCGAACTCTTCGCCAGCTTCGGCCTGGCGATGGCCACCGGCGTGCTCTGCATCTACATCGTGCTGGTGCTGCTGTTCCGGGATTTCGTGCAGCCGGTGACGATCCTCGCGGCGCTCGTGCTGTCGATTCCCGGCGCCTTCCTCGCGCTCTTCGTCGCCCAGAAGGCCTTGTCGATGCCGTCGATGATCGGCCTCATCATGCTCATGGGTATCGCTACCAAGAACTCGATCCTGCTCGTCGACTACGTCATCCTGGCGCGCCGCGAGCAGGGGCTTTCACGCTGGGACGCGCTGCTCGACGCCTGCCGCAAGCGGGCACGGCCGATCGTCATGACGACGGTGGCGATGGGCGCCGGCATGTTGCCGATTGCGCTCGGCCTGGGAACCGATCCGAGTTTCCGCGCGCCAATGGCCATCGTCGTCATCGGCGGTCTGATCACCTCGACCTTCCTCAGCCTGCTGGTGATCCCGGTGGTGTTCACCTATGTCGACGACTTCATCGGCGCAATCCATCGCCGCCTGGCGCGCAAGCAGGTTCCGACAGGAAAGTAGGCAGCCTCAGTCGCAGCCGGGATTCCGGTGCGTGCCGGCGACGGGGGGTCAGCGCACCATCTGCGACGGCAGCCAGGTGATGATGCCGGGGAACCAGTAGGTGATCGCCACGGCCGCGCACATCAGGCAGAAATAGGGGGTCGCATAGCGGGCGATCTCGGTGATCTGACGCCCGGTCATGCCCTGCAGCACGAACAGGTTGAAGCCAACCGGCGGCGTGATCTGCGCCATCTCGACGACGAGCACGACGAAGATGCCGAACCAGATGAGGTCGATGCCGGCGGCCTGCACGGTCGGCAGCAGCACGGCCATGGTCAGCACCACCATCGAAATGCCGTCGAGGAAGCAGCCGAGCAGGATGAAGAAGAAGGTGAGCACGATCAGCAGCATGCCCGGCGAAAGGCCGAGGCCGCTGACGAATTCGGCAAGCTGGCGCGGCAGGCCGATGTAGCCCATGGCCAGCGTCAGGAAAGCCGAGCCGGCAAGGATCAGCGCGATCATGCAGTAGAGGCGCGTGGCGCCCATCAGGCTGTCGCGGAAGGTCTGCCAGCTGAGCGAGCGCTGCGCCAGCGCAACGATCAGGCTGCCAACGACGCCCAGGCCGGCGGCTTCGGTGGCGGTGGCGATGCCGATGTAGATCGAGCCGAGGACGGCGGCGATCAGCAGCACGATCGGAATGAGGTTCTTCGAGGCCGCGAATTTCTGCGCCAGCGTCGTGCGTTCGGAGAGCGGCGGTACCTGCTCCGGGTTGCGCAGCGCCCACAGGATCACCCAGCCCATGAACAGGCCGGCGAGGAGCAGGCCGGGCAGAACGCCGCCGATGAAGAGCTTGGCGATCGAGACTTCCGCGGTAACGCCATAGACGATCATGATGATCGAAGGCGGGATGAGCAGGCCGAGCGTGCCGGCGCCGGCGATGGTGCCGAGCGCCATGTGGTCGGGATAGCCGCGCTTTTTCAGTTCCGGCAGCGTGATCTTGCCGATCGTCGCGCAGGTGGCGGCGGAGGAACCCGAGACGGCGGCGAAGATCGTGCAGCCGATGATGTTGGTGTGCAGCAGCCGGCCGGGGAGGGCTTCCAGCCAGGGCGAGAGGCCCTTGAACATGTCTTCCGAGAGGCGTGTGCGGAAGAGGATCTCCCCCATCCAGAGGAACAGCGGCAGCGCGGTCAGTGTCCAGCCGGAGCCGGCGCCCCAGATGGTGACGGCCATCGCGTCGCCCGGCGACCGTGGCGTAAAGGCGAGCATGCCGGCGTAGCCGACGGCGGCGAGGGCGAGGCCGATCCAGACGCCGCCGGCGAGGAAGGCCAGCAGGACGACGATGAGGGCGGCAGCGATCAGGATGTCCACGTTGCGTTACTCCATGTGCGCCGGTTCCTGGCTGTGCTTCGCCAGGCGATCGACCGGTTTGCCCAGCGACATCAGCAGCAGGTCGTCAAGGAAGGCGATGGCCAGCACGACGGCGCCTGCCGCCATGCCGATTTGCGGAATCCACAGGGGCGTCGCATCGACCCCCTGCGAGATGTCGTTGAATTCGTGCGAGTTGAGCACGAGGCGCACGCTGTAGAAGGCGAGCGTGCAGGCGATGCCGGTGCCGAAGGCCAGCGTCAGCCATTCCAGCACCCTGCGCGGGGTACCCGAGAGGCGTTCGATGATCAGCGTGACGCGGATGTGTTCGCCGTGCTTGAAGGTGTAGGCAAGCGCCAGGAAGCCTGCTGCCGCCATGCAATAGCCGGCGTAGTCGTCGGTGCCGCGCACATAGATGCCGAGTTCGCGCGTGACGATGCCGGCGATGACCATGACCAGTACACCGACCATGAACACGGCGGCGAGGGCGCCGGTGCCGCGATAGAGGAGGTTCAGCAGTGGACGCATCGGGCTTCCTTGAAAAAAGGCCACCGCGATCGGTGGCCTTTCGGTGACGAGGTGGCGCCTATTTCTTCGCCTTGCGGTAGGCATCGAGTACGGCCTGACCATCGGCGCCGGCCTTTTCCAGCCACTCCTTGGTCATCCTGTCGCCGATGGCGACGAGATCCTTCTTCAGCTCGGCAGAAGGCGGCAGCACCTTCATGTTGTTCTTCTTCAACTGGTCGACATACCAGACCGTCTTTTCCTCGGAGGTCTTCCAGCCGCGCGCCTCGGCGTCCGCCGCTGCCTTCAGCAGGGCCTGCTGCGTCGGCTTGTCGAGCGCGTCGAACTGCTTCTGGTTGACCAGCACCACGTTCTTCGGCAGCCAAGCCTGGACGTCGAAGTAGTAGGTCAGCTGCTCCCAGCTCTTCGAGTCGACGCCGGTGGCGGCCGAGGTGATGTTGGCGGAGACGACGCCGGTGGCGAGTGCCTGTGTCAGTTCTGCGGCCTGAACGGTGACGGGCTGGGCGCCCATCAGTTCGATCATGCGGGCCACGGTCGGGCTGTAGGAGCGGATCTTGACGCCCTTCAGGTCAGCCGAGGAATTCAGCGGCGTCTTCGAGTAGACGCCCTGCGGCGGCCATGGCACCGAGAAGAGGACCTTCAGGCCCTGCTTGGCGAATTTTTCCTCCACCTTGGCGCGCGACGCGCCCCACAGTGCCTTCGATTCGGCGTAGCTGCTGGCAAGGAAGGGAATGGTGTCGAGCGCGAAGAGCGGGTCTTCGTTGGAGAGGCCGGAAATGATGATCTCGCCGACCTGGGCCTGCCCGCCCTGCACGGCACGTTTGATCTCGTTGGCCTTGAACAGCGCCCCGTTCGGATGCACGGTGATCTTGAGCTTGCCCGCCGTCGCCTTGTCGACGTCGCCGGCGAACTGCTGGATGTTCTCGGTATGGAAGTTGGTGGCCGGGTAGGGGGTCGGCATGTCCCACTTGGTCTGGGCCGAAACTGAGAAGGCGAGGCCGGCGGCGAGCAGCGCCGCGACCGACTTGCTGAACGGGGAAAGCAGTTTCATTTCGTCTCCTGATGTATGTGAAGTGCGTTCATGAAGCTATCACACCGAAAGTGATCGCAGCGGTTGTTAGAATGGAAGCAATGCGATAAATTGTCAACAAATTATCGACAACATAGCGAGGTGATCATGGCAAAGCGCGCTCCATCAGCTTCCGGAAAGGCATCGTCCGCTGTCGTCAGCGATCTGGCCGAGGGACGTATCGTTTCGTCGGCGCACCTCGTTTCTGCCAAGGTACCGGAACTCTCCGAGATGGAATTCGGGATGATCCTCGCCTGGCATGCCTTCTCGCGCTGGATGATGCGTTGCATGGCGGCGGCGGGGGTCAGCGACATGACGCCGATCGACGTGCTGGTGCTGCACCATGTGGTGCATCGGCAGAGCGAGAAGAAGCTGGCCGACATCTGCTTCGTGCTCAATGTCGAGGACACGCACGTCGTCTCCTACTCGCTGAAGAAACTCTCGGCAGCGGCACTGGTACGGAGCGTCAAGCGTGGCAAGGAGGTCTTCTTCTCGGCGACGCAGGCCGGCCTCGATGCCTGCCTGCGCTATCGCGACGTCCGCGAGGCCTGCCTGCTGCCCGGTTTTTCCGGCGAGGCGGAGGAGAACGTGCGGCTCGGCGATCTGGCGCGCATGCTGCGGACCCTCTCGGGACGCTACGACCAGGCAGCGCGCGCCGCTTCCGCGGCCTCGCTCTGATCCGTCGATGAAGGCACGACTGCTCGACGTCGGCGATGCCGCGGTCACCGTCGAGTTCGGCGACGGCATCGATCCGGCGCTGCTGGCGCTGGTCGAGGCGTTCGATCACGCTGTCGTCGCTGCCATTGCCGACGGGCGCTTGCCCGGCATCGTCGAAACGGTGCCGACCTTCCGCTCGTTGAGCATCCTCTACGACCCGTTGCAGACCTCGCGCGCCGCGATCGACCCGGTCCTGGACGAGCTGTTGGCAACCACGCACACGACGAGCGGCGAAAGCGGGCGCCTGTGGCGTTTCCCTGTCTGCTATGGCGGTGAATACGGGCCCGACCTCGAATCGCTGGCGGCGGCCGTGGCGCTGTCTCCGGACGAGGTCGTGCGCCTGCATGCGGCGACGACGGTGCGCGTGTACATGCTCGGCTTTCTGCCCGGTTTCCCGTTCATGGGCGACCTGCCGGAAGTGTTGTCGCAGCCGCGGCGCAGGGAGCCGCGCGTGCGCGTACCGGCCGGTAGCGTGGCCACCGCCGGTCGTCTGACGGCGATCTATCCGTGGGAGAGCCCGGGCGGCTGGCATCTGCTGGGGCGCTGCCCGGTGCCGCTCTTTTCCCCGCGCTGGCCGGGTGCCGCCCTGTTGCAGCCGGGCGACCGCGTCGCCTTTTCGCCGGTCGATTCCGGCGAATTCGCCGCGCTGGCGCGGCGCTGGCGCGAGGATCCCTCGCTGCCGGTCGAATACCGGGTGTCGCCATGAATGCACCGGCGGCTCGCCTCGTGGTTGTTCACCCCGGCGCCATGGCTTCGCTGCAGGATCTCGGGCGCAGCGGCCTGCGCCGGGCCGGCGTACCGCGTGCGGGCGCCCTGCAGCCGGCCTGGTTGCGTCTGGCGAATCTGCTGGCGGGGAACGACGAGCGCCTGGCAGCGATCGAATTCTTCGGCGGCGGCCTGCAGTTGCGCGCCGACGAGGCGCCGCTGCGCGTGGCGCTGGCCGGACCGTTCTCGGCCGAAATCCTCGCGGCCGATGGCGGGCGGCGGGTACTGGATGGCTGGCGCAGCGTGACGCTGGCGCCGGGTGAGCAACTGCGCTGCGGCATGACGCAGGGTGCGCGGGTCGCCTATGTTGCCGTCGCCGGACTGGCCGCACCGGTGCTGCTCGGTAGCGCCTCGACCTATGCACGGGCTGGCTTCGGCAGCCTGCTCGCCGCCGGCGATGTTTTCTCCGTGCCGCCTGCGGAGGGTCGTGGCGAGCGGATGCTGGCGGTTCCGCCGGCGATGGCCGGTGGAGCCGCCGGTACGACGGATGGCGTGACAGATTCGCAGCCGATCCGCATCGTGCCCGGGCCGCAGTCCGATTATTTCGACGATTCAGCCCTGGCGGCGTTTCTCGCGAGCACGTACCGGGTGACGGCCGAGTCGGATCGCATGGGCATGCGGCTCGACGGCGCGACACTGGTGCACCGTCCGGAGAAGGGGGCCGACATCGCTTCCGATGCGACGGTGCCGGGGTCGATCCAGGTGCCCGGCAACGGCAAGCCGATCGTGCTGCTCAACGACGGCCAGACGGCCGGTGGCTACCCGAAGATCGCGACGGTGGTCTCGGCCGACCTGCCGCGCCTGGCCGCCCTGCCGGCTGGTGCGGCGGTCCGTTTTGAGGCGGTGTCGGTTGCCGCGGCGGAAGCAGCGGCGCGTGCCGCCGAATCCGACCTGAAGGCCTTGGCCGGGTCGATCGTCCCGGCGGTCGTGGCTGGCGAACTCGATCTCGATGCGCTCTATGCAGGCAACCTGCTCAGTGGCATGGTCAACGCGACGCGCCCCGATTGACGGGGCTGAAAGGCAATCATGAATCGTCTCAACCTCAACGCCGATCTCGGCGAAAGCTTCGGCGCCTGGAAAATGGGCAGCGACACCGAACTGCTGCAGATCGTCGGCTCGGCCAACATTGCCTGCGGCTTCCATGCCGGTGACCCGCTGGTGATGCGGCGCACGGTACGGCAGGCGCTCGATGCCGGGGTCAGCCTCGGTGCGCACCCGTCATTTCCCGATCTGCAGGGCTTCGGCCGGCGCGCGATGCAGGTTCCTGCTGCCGAGCTCGAAGCGATGCTGATCTACCAGATCGGTGCGCTGGCCGGCATCGCCCGCGCCGAGGGTGGCGCGCTGACGCACGTGAAGCCGCACGGGGCACTGAACAACATGGCCTGCGAGGATGCGGCGCTGGCGGCGACCGTCGCGCGCGCCGTCAAGGCCTTCGACCCGACCCTGATCCTGCTTGCGCCGGCACTGTCGCAGCTGCAGCGGGCAGGTGAGGCAGCGGGCCTGGCGGTGGGTATCGAGGTCTTCGCCGATCGCGCCTATACCGATGAAGGCAATCTCGTGCCGCGTTCGAAGCCGGGGGCGGTGCTGCATGCCGCGGAGGATTGTGTGGCGCATGTACTGCGCTTCGTCGAGGCCGGTGGCATCGTCTGTGCCTCGGGCAAGGTGCTGAAGACGCCCTTCCACAGCATCTGCGTGCATGGCGACGGGGCGCAGGCCGTCGCCGCCGCGGCGGCGATCCGTGATGCGATGGGTGTGGCCGGCGTTGTCCTTGTCCCTCTGCCGCAAGCGATTGGGGGTTGATTCCTCCACGGAGCGCCCTTTCTTGCGTCAGCAATCATGAAAAAGGCTTGATTATCAAGACCAAGGCCCGCTATAATCGCGGGCTTGATTTTTTCCACCTTGCTCCACCGTTATCGCATGGCGGGGAGCTTTTGCCACAAGGAGTGTTCATGCGCCATTACGAAGTCTGTTTCATCGTCCATCCGGACCAGTCCGAGCAGGTCCCGGCGATGGTCGAGCGCTACAAGTCGCTCGTCACCTCGCGCAACGGGATCATCCACCGTCTTGAAGACTGGGGCCGTCGCCAGCTGGCTTACCCGCTGCAGAAGATCCACAAGGCGCACTATGTTCTGATGAACATCGAGTGCGACGGCGAGACCCTCGCCGAGCTCGAGCACGCGTTCAAGTTCAACGACGCCGTGCTGCGCCACCTGACCGTCAAGATGAAGGCTGCCATCACTTCCCCGTCGCCGATGATGAAGGAAGAGAAGTCGAAGTCGCTGATGGAAGGCAAGGCCGAAGCCGCTGCTGAAGCGCCGGCTGCCGCCTAAGGAACTGCCGGAGGTTTGCTGAACCGCGTCGAACTCACCGGCTGCCTGATCGAACGCCTCGCGCTGCGCTATACGCCGGCAGGGGTTCCGGTCACCGAGTGCCGAATCCGGCACGAATCGGAACAGGTGGAAGCGGGAACTCCCCGCATGGTCGAGTGCGAGATCCCGGCCAAGGGGCTGGGGGATGCGGCGAAGTGGCTGCAGGCGGCAACAACGGGAGCGCAGGTCAGGGTGACCGGTTTCCTCGCCGCAAAGAGCCGCAACAGCAAGCAACTGGTACTGCACATCGAACATTTGGAATTTTTGGAAGGAAACTGAAATGGCACGATTCTTCAAGAAGAAGGATGACAAGAAGCCGAAGCGTGGTGGTGGCCTGTTCAAGCGCCGCAAGTTCTGCCGCTTCACTGCTGACAAGGTCGATTTCGTCGACTACAAGGACGTCGAAGTCCTGAAGGAATTCATCGTCGAGAACGGCAAGATCATGCCGGCCCGTCTGACCGGTACCAAGGCTCACTACCAGCGCCAGCTGTCGGTTGCCATCAAGCGCGCCCGCTTCATGGCCCTGCTGCCTTACACCGACAACCACCAGTAATCGAGGAACCAGACCATGCAAATCATTCTGATGGACAAGGTTGTCAACCTCGGTAACCTCGGCGATCTCGTCAAGGTCAAGGATGGCTACGCCCGCAACTTCCTGATCCCGCGCGGCATGGCCAAGCGCGCCACGCCGGCCGCCAAGGCCGAGTTCGAAGCGCGTCGCGCCGAGCTTGAAAAGCTGGCCGCCGAGAAGCTGGCTGCTGCCCAGGGCGTGGCCGAGAAGATGGCCGGTGTTGTCGTCGAGATCAGCCGCAAGGCCGGTGTCGATGGCCGCCTGTTCGGCTCGGTCACCAATGCCGACATCGCCGATGGCCTGAAGGCTCAGGGCTTCGACGTCGAGAAGTCGTCGGTGCGCATGCCGAACGGCCCGCTGAAGACCGTCAGCGAAACCACCATCGACGTTGCGCTGCACACCGACGTCGTTGCGCAGATCACCGTCAAGGTGACCGGCGAGCAGTAATCGGGCTCCTCGCCGCGCAAGCGGCGACAGCACAAACAAGAAGGCCCCGGATTTTCCGGGGCCTTTTTGCTTTTTGTTGCTCCCTTCCGGTGGAGCCGGCGGGCTCAGTCGTGGGCGTTCACGTCCCTGCTGCTACTGGCCGCGGTTTTCTTGACACCGGGCTTGCGTCCGCGCGCAGGCGGGGGCGTATAGCAAGAGGGGCGGCAACTGATGCCTTCGATCGCGACGCCATTGACGAACTGGGTTGCGTTGCAGCAAATCAGGTCGCCGGAGGAGGCCAGGTCGGCGACATGTGCGCGGACCTTTGCGAGCGGCACTTTCAGGGCTTCGGCGATGGCCAGGTCGAGGTGTGGCCCCTTGGCACGCAGAAACTCGAGGATGCTGGCATTGATCTGGTTGGGCATGGCGCGCTCCTTCATGGTCTTTCCTTGAACGACAAAACCCGGACCGAGGTCCGGGTGGTTTTCCCCCTGGCGTTAACCAGGGGTTCTACTGTACAGCTTGTTCAGGCTGCTTGCGACATCAGCTTCAGGGTCGCGGCGTTGGCGGCTGCGACATTGGCTTCGATCGTGGCCTTGGCCTGCTTCGCCTGACGGCTCATCGTCTCGTAAGCGGAATCGGCCTGGGCCAGTGCCGACTTGACGGCTGCGACGACGGTTTCCGAACCGGCCGGGGCGCTCTTCAGCGACTGCTCGACAGCGTTCGAGAAGGTCTTCTTGAACTCGACGCTCTGGCCTTCGGCGATGTGGCTGAGGGCGTTGGTCGACTCGCTGGCGATCTCATAGACGCTGCGCGAGTAGGCGATGGCCTTTTCGACAGCCGGCTTGGCCAGTTGCTGTTGCAGCGACACGAAGCCCTGCATGTCCTTGACGGCGAGCAGCGCGGCAACGGCGGAAGCGCCATCCGCAACGAAGCTGCGGGCGGTGTTCAGGTTCAGGGCGGCAAGGCGCTCGGCCGTGGCCAGCGAGGTATTGGCGACGGTCAGCAGCGACTCGATTGCGGCCTGGTTGACGGCGGCGAATTGGCCGAATTGTTCGTTGGCTTTAAACATGTTCAATCTCCTGGGCAATGGGGTGGTGCGTTGATCTGCAGCTCATCTGTTGCAGACCCGCGGTTGTTGCAGTGCACAAATCGAATTTTAGTGACTTTGAAAAAATAGTCAAGCGGAATTTGTGCGACGCACAAAACCCATTTAAATGATTGCCTTGCGCCGCCTCCGTCCTTCTGATCGGGGTTGCTCCGGCCGGCTGTGAGGTGTCGCTGGCATGGTCGTGCGTGTGGGCTCGTAGTATCGTCACGTCTACGAACAATATTCTTTCAAACGACGACGGAATCCATGAACGTTTCCACTTCCACGCGCGACACCGTCGCCACCATCAGCCTGCAGGGGCGCTTCGATTTTTCCGTGCACCGGGAATTCCGCGAGGCGGTCAAATCCGCCGTTTCCGCTGCGGCGGTCAGCGAAATCGAAATCGATCTCTCGGCGGTCACCTATATGGACAGCTCGGCGCTCGGTATGTTGCTGCTCTCGCGTGAGAACGCGGCTACGGAGCGCAAGACCGTGGTTCTGGTACGGCCGGCGGAGAATGTCCGGCAGGTGCTGGAAGTCGCCAACTTCCACAAGCTGTTCACGATTCGCTAGCGCGACCTTCGTTGCGCGCTGCCGCACGCAGCGACTGCAGCTCGTTGCCGATCAATGCCGCGAGGACGATCGAGCCACCGATCAGCGTCTCGGATGCGGGGCGCTCGCCGGCACCGAGCCATGCCCACGCGACGCCGAAGACCACTTCGAGCAATGCGAGTAGTGCGATTTCGGGGGCCGGTAGTTCGCGCGACAGGCGCACGACCAGCAGGCAGGGCACGGCCAGCTGAACGGCACCGAGCAGGGCCAGGAGTCCAATGTCGTGTGCCGAGGCCTGCAGCGGCAGTGCCAGCGGCAGTGCCAGCCCGGCCGACAGCACGGCACCGATCCAGACGGCGGGCAGCATGTCCGTGCGCCGGGTGGTCTCGCGGCGGCTCATGTGTTGCAGCACTGTCCAATTTACGGCGCTCGCCAGCGGGACGGCAAGTGCGACCAGCGTTCCCAGCGGGCTGGCGCCGTGCCGTGCCTCGTTGCCGAACATCCAGGCAATGCCGAGGCCGGCGGCGGCGATCGCCATCCAGGTGCGAGGTGGCAACCGCTGGTGCAGGAAGCTGCGCGCAAAGAGCGCAGTGACCAGCGGAGCGAGCGCCATCGTGATCAGTACGTTGGCGACACTGGTGAGCGTCAGTGCGACCATGAAGGCAGTGAACATCACCGCCCAGCAGATGCCGGAAATCCAGACGCTGCGTGGCCAGTCCGGTAGCTGCCGCCACATGGCCGGACCTCGCATTGCGCTGAGCGCGAGGGTCAGTGTCAGGGCATTGAAGAAACTCCGCCAGAACGTCACCTCGAAGCTGCGCGCCGCTTCCAGATGGCGCGCCACGACGCCGGCGATGCTCCACAGCAGGGTGACGACGATCATCAGGAAGACGGCGCGGGCGTGGCTCATTCGGGGGCGGTGTGTTTGTACGGAAAGGGTATTGCCGTGTCAGCCCGCTCATGGCAACAGCGAGGACATCTGTACGACAGGCGCGCATTCTACGGGATTATGGAGAGCGGAGCCGCGCCGGCAGGCACGGCTTTCTGTTTTGATGGCGGGCGGGTAAACTCGCTCCTCCTCCGAGGTTAGGCACATGGCCCAATTCCAGAAAAAGCAGCCGCAGACCCCTTCGATCGACCCCGCGATCGCGGCCTTGCGCATTCCGCCGCATTCGATCGAGGCCGAGCAGTCGGTGCTTGGCGGATTGCTGCTCGATACCGGCGCCTACGACAAGATCAGCGACGCGATCTCGGAAACCGATTTCTATCGCGACGAGCACCGTCGTATCTTCCGTGTCATCCAGCGCATGCAGGAGCGCGGCAAGCCGGCTGACGTCGTGACAGTCGCCGAGGCACTCGATGCCGCCGGTGAAACCGAACATACGGGCGGCCTTGCCTACCTCGGCGAACTGGCGCAGAACACGCCGTCGGCAGCCAACATCAAGCGCTACGCGGAGATCGTGCGCGAGCGTGCCGTGCTGCGCCAGCTGGTCACGGCCGGTGACGAGATCGCCGCCAGCGCGCTCAATCCGCTCGGCCGTGAGCCGAAGGTGCTGCTCGACGAGGCGGAGGCCAAGGTGTTTGCCATTGCCGAATCCGGTGCCCGCCACCAGACCGGCTTCCAGCACATCAATCCGCTGCTGACGCAGGTCGTCGAGCGCATCCAGGAACTGCACGACCGCGACAACCCGTCCGACATCACCGGCATCCCGTCCGGCTACCACGATCTCGACAAGATGACCTCGGGCCTGCAGCCAGGGGACCTGGTCATCGTGGCCGGCCGTCCGTCGATGGGCAAGACCTCGTTCTCGCTGAACATCGCGGAGCACGTGGCAATCGAATACGGGGCGCCGGTGGCGGTGTTCTCGATGGAAATGGGCGGTGCCCAGCTGGCGATGCGCATGCTCGCCTCGGTCGGGCGGCTCGACCAGCAGCGCGTGCGTACCGGCAAGCTCAATGACGACGAGTGGTCACGCCTTTCCTACGCGCTCGGCAAGATTCACGAAAAGGCGATCTACATCGACGAGACGCCGGCGCTGAACCCGATCGACCTGCGCGCGCGTGCCCGCCGCCTGCACCGCCAGTGCGGCAAGCTCGGCCTGATCGTCATCGACTACCTGCAGCTGATGTCGGGTAGCAGCCAGGGCGAGAACCGGGCGACCGAAATCTCGGAGATCTCGCGTGCGTTGAAAGGACTGGCCAAGGAGCTGGAATGTCCGGTGATCGCGCTGTCGCAGTTGAACCGCTCGCTCGAACAGCGTCCGAACAAGCGGCCGGTGATGTCCGACCTGCGCGAATCGGGCGCCATCGAGCAGGATGCGGACGTGATCCTGTTCATCTACCGCGACCAGGTCTACAACCCCGATTCGCCGGACAAGGGCACCGCCGAGATCATCATCGGCAAGCAGCGTAACGGCCCGCTGGGCACAGTCCGCCTCTCCTTCCTCGGCGAATACACGCGCTTCGAGAACTTTGCCGCGCCCGGCAGCTACTGAGCGCCCTGCGCTTAGCCGACGCTGATGTCGCCGTCCACGACGCACGTCGTGCGCGGCACGATGCTGATAACTTCCTCGCCGGCAATCGGCGTGTCGATGCCCTCCCGTGCCCGGATGCTGATGGCGCCGAGGTAGACATCGACGGACGGCTGCAGCTGGCCGGTGCTGCTCAACACTTTTCCGGCGAGCTGGGGGCACGCATGTTCGAGGGCGTGCAACGCCTCGCCGACCGTATCGCCGCTGGCGGTGATTTCCTCGTGGCCTTCCGACCAGCGTCGCATCGGCGGCGGGATATGGATGGAAACGACGGGCGAATCGATCATGATCTTCTCCTTCCGGTGCCGGAACTTTCATTGGCTGAGACTGCACCGGAGGTGACTTCGTTCCTGTCTGGCGCAGCCGGGCTGCACCACGCTATGCTTACCGGATGATCCAGCCGTAGCGGGCCTTCGACGATGCGAATCCGACTGACGAACTTTCTGCGCTGCGTGGCCCTGCTGCTGGTGGCCGGGGCGGCCGTTGCCCAGACGACCGTGGCCGGCCGTATCGCTGAAACTCAGGGCGATGTCCGCCTCTACGATCCGGCGCAGAACATGCGTATCGCGAGGGTGGGCGAGGTCGTCAATGAAGGGGACAGCATCGTCACCGGCAGCGACGGTGAAGTCCATCTGGCGATGGCGGACGAAGGACAGATCGCGGTACGCCCGAATACCCGCCTCCGCATCGCCAGGTATCGGGCGGACGGCGGTTCCGGCGACACCAGCATCATCGCGCTGGTACAGGGCGCCCTGCGCTCGGTAACCGGCTGGATCGGCAAGTACAACGCGAAGGGCTACGCCATCCGCACGCCGACCGCGACGATCGGCGTGCGCGGTACCGACCACGAAACCATGGTGCTGCCGACGGGCAGCCCGGATGGCGAGGCCGGTACCTACGACAAGGTCAATCACGGCGCCACACTGCTGTCGACGCAGCACGGAACAACCGAGGTGCGTCCGAATCAGGCTGGTTTCGTCTCGCTCAAGGGCAAGGCAAAACCGCGGCTGCTTTCATCGGTGCCCGCCTTCTACCGCACGGCACGGCTCGATGCTCGCTTCGATCACCTGCACGAGAAGGTGCGCCAGGAACTGGAGGCGAAACGCACGCAGCGCATCGAGGCGATCAAGCAGCGCCAGCTCAAGCCGGACGAGGGGCGTCGCGGCAAGGCCGCCGACGAGCGGGCAGCGCGCGAGGGCTTGAAGCGCGGCGACACGGAGCGGCGCGCGCAGCAGCAACAGCAGCGTCATGAGACGGCCGAGCGCCGTCGCCAGGATCAGCAGCGTCAATACGACGAACGCCGCCAGCGGCTGGAGGAGCACCGACCGGGGGAACTGCGGCGATCACCGCAGGGCAGGGCGCGCCAGCATGATGACCCCGCCGGCGGCAGCCATGGGGAAGGGCGCGGAAAGCACGGCAGCGGCCGCAATCAATGAGTGGCGACGGTGTCGTGGTGGCCGAAGTGCAGCCAGGCGCGCTCGTGGAAATAGTAGGCAACCGTGTTGCAGGCCGGCTCGACGAGGGCGAGGATGCTGCTGACGCCGATGTCGCCGGTCAGCAGGTAGGCGACACTGAAGGCGACGGTGAAGTGGCAGGCGGCGAAGGTGAGGGTCTTGGTCATGATCGGTCTCCCGTTGGTCCGATGTGCATGAACCGATTTTCGTTGGCCGCCCGGCAATACTCCAGTTGATTTATGAAAACGTTTCGATAGCTAATGGCTATTGAATCAACTGTCCGTGCGGCTGGCGCGGATGCTGACTGCATAGCGTTCGGCGTCGGTGGTGTCAAGGACGCCGTCGGCGGTCTCCACGTACGGCGTCGCTAGGAACGGGATAGCGTTTTCCTTGCTGTCACGCGGGATGACTTCCAGCGCGGTGTTGAGGCCTATCCAGTTCATTTCCCAGAAGCCGAACTGCAGTTTCTTGAGCACGGCGAGCTTGCCGTCATCCGGCGAAAGCTTTTCTTCGAGTACCGCCTGCCGCAGGTCGGCCGGGTTGACCGGGATCCAGTCGTAACCGGGCGCATAGAACTCGGCGCGGCAATGGAAGGCGCGGTTCAGCTCGCCGGTGGCACCCAGGCTGGGGAAAATCTTGGAGTAATCGCAGCGTAGCCCGAAGACCGGGCGCGCGGGCAGGCCGACTGCCCGGCTGAGCGCGACGAAGAGAAGTGCGTGGCCGGCATTACGGCCGATGGCATTGGCCAGCTGCTGGGGCGTATCGATCCCCCCGGCCGAGAGGGCCGGCGTTTCGGGGTCGCGCAGCGCGCGCTCTGCCACCCAGTCGTAGATGGCCTTGCCCTGCGCAACCGGATCCTTGACCCGGCCGACGATGCGCTCGGCGATCTCGCGGGTCTTGTCGTTGAGCGGCATCAGTTCGGTGCTGCGCAGGTTGCGGCGCAGGATGTCGCCACGCTCCGGCGCACAATGCTTCTTCGTGACGTCGAAGTGGCGGTCCTGTGTTTCCACCTTGCTCACCAGTTCGAGCTGCGGGGTGACACCTTCCCGCCATTCGGCGGTAAACACCTCCATTTCGGCGGCCGGATCGCGATAGATGCCGGCGCGCTCGAAATTGCCCTGCCAGGTATGTCCGAGCGCACGCTGCCAGGGCGTGTCCTTGAACATCGCGAGCGGTAGCCACAGGCGGGAGATGCCGGCCGGTCGCTTGATCTCGATGCGCGTCGTCAGGTCGTAGGTGCGCCAGCGACTCGCGGGCTCATCCGGCAGGGATGCCGCGGCAACGCGGGTCTCGTTGGCTTGCGCCGGGGCGGCCGCAGGTTTGCCCGCGGTTGCCGGTTTCTTCGCCACCGGCTTGGCAGCGGGTTTCTTCTTGTTGTTGGCCGGTGCTGCGATGGCTTCGCTGCTGCCGAGTGAAGGCAGGGCGATGGCAGCAGCTGCGGCGATGAAGTCGCGTCGTTTCACGGAACCTCCACTGCAGAAGCGACAAAGCCGCGTCGGATGACACGGCTTCAACGGGCGCATTGTATCAGACGACGGCCGGCCCTAAACTGGACGGATGCCGACAAGGATGATCGCGATGAAACGTTTGCTGCCGGTGCTACTCATGCTGCTGGTGTCGGCGTGTGCGACGAACACCCGCATCACCAATTCGTGGCGGGACGCCGATTACACGGGGGATCGTTTCCAGCGGGTGCTGGTGATGGGCTTCGGTGAGGATGGTGCCAACCGGCGCGTCTTCGAGGATCAGTTCGTTCGGACCCTGCAGGCGGCGGGCGTGACGGCGATTCCGAGCTATTCACTGGTTTCCGGGCTCTCGGAAAGCGACTTGCCGGCGGTCAAGGCGGCGGTCGCCCGTTCCGGTGCCGATGGTGTGCTGACGACGCGGCTCGTCGGCGTAGACAAACGGATCGCCGTCTATCCCTCGCAGCCGGTGATCTATCCCTATGTCGGCTACCGCCGCGGCTTCTACGGGTACTACTCCTCGGTGATGGTGGCACCGCCAAGCACCTACAACTACGAGATCGTGACCCTGGAAACCAACTTGTGGCAGGTGGTCGGCGAGCACCTGATCTGGTCGGGAACCACCGAGAGCTTTGCGCCGTCCGATGCCCGCGAGGCCTCGGCCACCTTTGCCGACGTGATCGTCAAGGCCCTGCGCGCGCAGGGCCTTCTCTGACGAAGGACTACAGCACTTCCGCTGCGTGGTCGGCGAGGCGAGAGCGCTCGCCTCGCTGCAGCGTGATGTGGCCGGAGTGGTCCCAGCCCTTGAAGCGGTCCACCACGTAGGTCAGGCCCGAACTGCCCTCGGTCAGGTAGGGCGTGTCGATCTGCGCGATGTTGCCGAGGCAGACGACCTTGGTGCCGGGACCGGCACGGGTGATCAGCGTCTTCATCTGCTTCGGCGTCAGGTTCTGCGCCTCGTCGATGATCAGGTACTTGTTGAGGAAGGTGCGGCCGCGCATGAAGTTGAGCGATTTCACCTTGATGCGGCTGCGGATGAGATCCATCGTCGCCGCGCGGCCCCAGTCGCCGGCACCTTCGTCGGTCTTGTTGAGTACGTCGAGGTTGTCCTCCAATGCGCCCATCCACGGCGTCATCTTCTCCTCTTCGGTGCCGGGCAGGAAGCCGATGTCCTCACCGACGGGCACTGTCACCCGGGTCATGATGATCTCGGCGTAGAGCTTTGTTTCCAGCACCTGCGTCAGGCCTGCCGCCAGCGTCAGCAGGGTCTTGCCGGTGCCGGCCTGGCCGAGCAGGGTGATGAAGTCGACTTCCGGGTTCATCAGCAGGTTGAGCGCGAAGTTCTGCTCGCGGTTGCGCGCGGTGATGCCCCAGATGCTGTTCTTCGGATGCGTGTAGTCGGTCAGCGTCTCGAACTCGGCGGTCTTGCCGGCGACGCTTTTAACGATCGCCGAGAAGTTCGGGTCGCCGTCCACAAAGAGGAATTCATTGACCAGCATCTGCGAACTGAGCGGCCCCTTGACGCGGTACTTTGTCCGGCTGTCCTGCTTCCAGGACTCCATGCCCTGGCCGTGCTTGTCCCAGAAGTCGGATGGCAGTTCGCGCATGCCGGTGTAGAGCAGGTCGGTGTCCTCGAGCACCTTGTCGTTGAAATAGTCCTGCGCCTCCAGCCCGAGTGCCCGGGCCTTGATGCGCATGTTGATATCCTTCGAGACGAGGATTACCGGGCGCCGCGGGTGCTTGCGCTGCAGGTGGATGACGACGGCGAGGATCTGGTTGTCGTATTTCGAGGTCGGCAGCGCCGCCGGCAGATCGGCCGCGATGGCCTCGGTCTGCACGAAGAGGCGGCCGCTGGCGAGCTTCTTGGACGGGCCCTCGAGCGGGATGCCCGCCTCCATGCCGTTCTCGAAGCTGCAGACGATCTCGTCGAGCGAGCGGGTAGCCTGGCGCGCATTGCGCGAGATTTCCGACATGCCCTTCTTGTTGTTGTCCAGCTCCTCGAGCGTCATGATCGGCAGGTAGACGTCATGTTCCTCGAAGCGGTAAAGGCTGGTGGGATCGTGCATCAGCACGTTGGTGTCGAGTACGAAGATTTTCCGGTGGTCGTCGGACTTGGCTTGCGCTGCGGGTTTGCGGGCCATTTTGGGCTCTCCGTTGGCTGAGTCGGCAGTTTCAGAGGGTTTTCACGAAATCCAGAACTTCCTGGGCATGACCGGGGACCTTCACCCCTCGCCATTCCCGGCGCAGCACGCCATCGCGGTCGATGACGAAGGTGCTGCGTTCGACACCGCGAACCTCCTTTCCGTAGAGTTTCTTCATGCGCATGACATCGAACTGCCGGCATAGCAGTTCGTCCGTGTCGGCCAGCAGCTCGAAGGGCAGCGACTGCTTCGCCTTGAAGTTCTCGTGCGAACGCAGCGAGTCGCGGGAAACACCGAGGACGCTGCAGCCGGCGGCCAGAAATTCCGCGTACAGGTCGCGGAACTGCTGCGCCTCCGTGGTGCAGCCCGGGGTGCTGTCTTTCGGATAGAAGTAGAGAACGAACGGGGTACCGCGCTGGGCGGAGAGGGTGAAGGTGTGACCGCCGGTGGCGGGCAGGGTGAAGTCGGCAACAGGCTTGTCGATCATCGATTCCTCCATTGATGCAGCGATTGTGGGGAGAAGCCATGCCAGGGTCAACCCGGTTGCGTTCGGCGCCTTTGGCCCTATACTGACGTATACAGCATACGTTTTGACCACATCCCGCCTATGGCCGTTTCAGCGACAGGTTTTTCCGCCGGCAGTGTCACCGCGCTCTCGGGCGTGCAGAGTGACAGGGTGTCGGTTGCGCTGCGGCGCCCTGCCGAACGGCTGGCACAGGAGGCGGAAAGCACGCGCGTCAGGCTGTCGGCGTTCGGACAGGCGCAGTCGGCGACGGCTGCAGTTCAGACGGCATCCCGCAACTTGCAGGATGCCCGCCAGGTGTCCTCTGCTGCTGATGCCAGGAAAGCGGCAGAAGCCTTCGCGCAGGCATTCAATGCTGAACGTGCTGCGCTGGCAAGCGCCTCGGGCAACGGGTCCCCCGCTGCCGTGCCGGAAGGCGCGCGCGCCAGCATCGGTGCCAGTCAGCTGGAACGTGTCGTTGCCGACAATGCAACCGCATTCCGCGACGCCGGGATCCGCGTCCAGCAGGATGGATCGCTGACGGTCGATGCCAAGGCCCTGGAAGCGGCCTATGCAACGAATCCGAGCGCAGTCACCCAGGCGCTCGGCGCCGTCGGGCGCGCCGCCGAGGCGACTGCGACCCGGCAACTCAGCAGCAATGGCAGCATTGGTGCTGCGGTCAACAATCTGAACACGCGTCTGCAGCAGATCGAAACCCGCCAGGAAAATGTCCGCGTCCGTGCCGATGAATCGCAGCGGGCGGTCGAAGCCTCGGCGCGTCGCTACGGCTTCGGTGCCGTCGGCGCCGGAGCCTATCTCGGCATCTTCGGCCTTTAGTTTTTCTCTCCGTTCGTGATTTTTGTCACCGCCGTATTCGTGCGCGCGGCGTACATTGGCTCCGTCAGAACAGCGGAGTTTGTCATGAACCGGAATCCGGGCAAGCATGGGATCAACGAACGGCGAAAGGTGGATGAACGCCGTGACGTTGATCGCCGCCATGTCGATGCCGGGGCGCCGGAGCGCCGTGCGCTGGAGCGGCGCGTCAAGGATCTCGGACCGCCGGAGCGGCGGAAGCTGATTGACCGGCGTGATCTCGAAAAAGGCCCGCCGCCGGGGTGGAAGGACCGGCGGCGCGAGGCCGAGCGACGTATTCCCGAGGTAGGGGAAGTGCCCTTTGGGGAATGGGCACGTCTGCGTGCCGAGAAATGCCTGACGGAAACAGTCTCGCTGGACCATGAAGCACTGAGCCGCGTCGTCGTCCGCGACTGATGGCTTGATTTCCGGGTGCGCCCGGGCTGCTGGGTTCTGGTAGGATTCGACCTCGAATCCTGGCCTTTCCGCATGTCTTCCTCGTTCCTCGCACTTTCTGACGTTTTTTCCCCGCAAGGCCCGCTGGCCGCCGGTATCACCGGCTATCGCCAGCGCTCGCAGCAACTGGAAATGGCCGAACGCGTTGCCGCCGCGCTGAAGGATAACCGTGTGCTCGTTGCCGAGGCCGGCACCGGTACCGGCAAGACCTACGCCTACCTGGTGCCGGCGCTGCTCTCTGGCGGCAAGGTGATCGTCTCCACCGGCACCAAGACGCTGCAGGACCAGCTCTTCAACCGCGACCTGCCGACGGTGCGCGATGCGCTCAAGGCGCCGGTGAAGATCGCGCTCCTCAAGGGGCGCGCCAACTACGTCTGCCACTATCACCTCGATCGCGCCCAGAGCGATGGCCGCTTCCTGACCAAGGAAGATGCCGGCTACGCGCGCGCCATCGTCCGTTTCGCGAAGACGACGCAGTCCGGCGACAAGGGCGAGTGCAATGACGTACCGGAGAGCTCGCCGGTCTGGAGCATGGTCACGTCTACACGCGAGAACTGCCTCGGTCAGGATTGTCCGAACCACAAGGAGTGTTTCGTGCTCTCGGCTCGGCGCGAGGCGCTCGATGCCGACGTGGTGGTCGTGAACCACCACCTCTTCTTCGCCGACGTGATGCTGAAGGACGAGGGCATGGCCGAGTTGCTGCCGGCCTGCAACGCCGTGATCTTCGACGAGGCGCACCAGTTGCCGGAAACCGCCAGCCTGTTCTTCGGCGACAGCGTGTCGACGGCCCAGGTCGTTGACCTGGCACGTGACACCAAGGTCGAGGCGATGGCCTCGGCGCGCGACTGCCTCGACCTGCCGCCGGCCTGCGCCAGTCTGGAGAAGGCGGCGAAGGATCTGCGCCTGACACTGTCTGTCGATCCGGCACGCTACACGCTGGCGCAGCTGGAAGCACGCCCCGGCTTCGACAACCTGCTGGCCGGGCTGATCAATAATCTCGAACATTTCTCCGCCATCGTCGAAACCCAGGCTGAGCGCTCGGAGGGGCTTGAAAGCTGTTGGCAACGCAGTCTCGAACTGCTTGCCGGTTTCCGTCGCTGGCGTGCCGGTGACGAGGCAGCGAAAGAGGGCAGCGAATCGGCCGAGGGCCCCGGCAGCGTGCGCTGGGGCGAGGCAACGACCTATTCGCTGCAGTTGAATGCGACGCCGCTCGCCATCGGCGAGATCTTCCGCAAGCAGATGAGCGGCCATCCGCGCGCCTGGATCTTCACCTCGGCGACGCTTGCCGTGCAAAAGGATTTCGGCCACTACTGCGCCGAGATGGGCCTTGTCGATGCCGAATCGGCCTGCTGGGACAGCCCCTTCGACTACGGCAACCAGGCCGTGCTCTACGCGCCGCAGGGTCTGCCGGAGCCGAACAGCCCCGGCTTCATCGAGGCAGTGGCCAATGCCGCTTTTCCGGTGCTGAAGGCGAGCGGCGGTCGTGCCTTCTTCCTGTGCACATCGCTCCGGGCCATGCGTCGCATGCACGAGCTGCTGCAGGACAAGCTGGACGCCGCCGGCCTCGACTACCCGCTGCTGCTGCAGGGGGAGGGCAGCAAGAACGAACTGCTCGAGCGCTTCCGGCGCCTCGGCAATGCCATTCTCGTCGGCAGCCAGAGCTTCTGGGAGGGGGTCGACGTACGCGGCGAGGCGCTGTCGCTGGTCGTCATCGACAAGCTGCCGTTCGCACCGCCGGACGACCCGGTACTGTCGGCACGCATTGAGCGCATGAACCGCGAGGGCCGCAATGCGTTCATGGAATACCAGTTGCCGCGCGCGGTCATCAATGTGAAGCAGGGCGCCGGCCGCCTGATCCGCGACGAGACCGACCGCGGCGTGCTGATGATCTGCGACCCGCGCCTGATCACCAAGCCCTACGGCAAGCGCGTCTGGCGCAGCCTGCCGCCGATGAAGCGGACGCGCGAACTCGCCGAAGTGATCGACTTCTTCGAAGCCGGAGCCATGGCATGAGCGAACTGATGACGCCGCTGCCGGACGACTGCAAGAGTGCCGCTGCGGTACTCAATCGCGATTGTGCCTGCGTGTCGCTCGACCATCTGGCGCTCGAGCAGGCGCTCGGGGGGGAGGCGCTGTACCGTGATCTGCGCAAAACGCGTCCGCATCTGTTTTCGGACTCGGTCGTGTTCGTCGGGCGCCGGCATCTGGCGCAGATGGCCGAGCTTGTGGCTGCGATCGAAGACATCGTCGTGCTGCCGGCATGGCAGGAACGCGTGCTCGGCTGGGCACCGGCGTCGGCGCGTCGTGTCTGTACGGCACGCGGTGTTTTCCTCGGCTACGACTTCCACCTCGGTGATGATGGCCCGAAGCTGATCGAAATCAACACCAATGCCGGTGGCGGCCTGCTCAATGCCCGGCTGGCCACCGCACAACGCGCCTGCTGTGCGCCGATCGCGGCGCTGATGACGCAGCCCGGTGACATCGAGGGCGCCTACCTCGCCATGTTTCGCGAGGAATGGCGGAGCGCGCGTGGCGATGCGCCGTTGCGGCGGATAGCCATCGTCGATGAACAACCGGCCGGGCAATACCTGGCGCCGGAATTCGAGCTGTTCCGGCAGCTGTTCGAGGCGAACGGCATCACTGCGGTGATCGCCGATCCCGCCGAATTCGACTGGGATGGGGCGCGATTACTGCATGCGGGGCAGGTCATCGATCTGGTCTACAACCGCCTCACCGATTTTTCGCTGGGCGATCCGGCCTGTGCCGCGCTGCGCGCTGCCTGGGACCACGACGGCGCCGTCATCACGCCACATCCGCGTGCGCATGCGCTCTATGCCGACAAGCGCAATCTCGTTGCACTGGGGGATACCGCCTGGCTGGCCGAGATCGGGGTGGCAGCCGACGCACGTGCGCTGATTGCCGAGACGGTGCCGGCGACGGTGACGGTGACAGCAGCGGCCGCGGAGCGCTTCTGGACCGAGCGCAAGCGCTGGTTCTTCAAGCCGGCTGCCGGCTACGGCAGCAAGGCGGCCTATCGCGGAGACAAGCTGACGAAGCGTGTCTTCGAGGAAATCCTGCAGGGCGGCTATATCGCGCAGTCGCTGGTGCCGCCGTCGGAGCGGCGCCTCGAGGTCGCCGGCGAGGCCCGGCAGTTCAAGCTCGACCTGCGCAACTACGCCTATGCTGGCAAGGTGCAGCTCGTCGTCGCCAGGCTTTACCAGGGGCAGACCACCAATTTCCGCACGCCGGGTGGCGGTTTCGCGCCGGTCTTCGAGGTGCCGGGGGCCGCTACGGGTAGAATGCAGAGATGAAAGTTTTCGGTATCGCCGGTTTCTCCGGCTCAGGCAAGACCACCCTGATCGAACAGCTGATCCCGCGCCTCACCGCGCGCGGGCTCAAGGTGTCGGTGATCAAGCACGCGCACCACGGCTTCGACATCGACAAGCCCGGCAAGGATTCGTATCGCCATCGCGAAGCCGGAGCAAGCGAAGTGATGCTGACCGGTGCGCAACGCTGGGCCTTGCTGCACGAGTTGCGCGACGAGCGCGAGCCGACGCTGGAGGAATACCTCGCGCATTTCTCGCCCTGCGATCTGGTGCTGGTCGAAGGCTTCAAGAACGAGCCGGTGCCGAAGCTGGAGGTGTTCCGGCCGGCCAACGGCAAGCCGCCGCTGTGGCCGGAGAATCCGGATGTCGTCGCGGTGGCGACCGACGAGCCGATCAAGACGCACCTGCCGGTGCTTGATCTGAACGACATCGACGCAATCGCGGATTTCGTCGTGACCACCCTGGAACTGCAAGGAAAAACCGATGCTGTCGTTTGACGAAGCGCTGCAGAAACTGCTGGCCGGAGCAAAACCGGTGACCGAAACGAAGGCAATGCCGACCATCGCCGCCGCGGGGCGCGTGCTTGCCGAGGCGCAGTATTCGACGCTCTCGGTGCCGCCGCTCGACAACTCGGCAATGGACGGCTACGCCGTGCGTGTGGCCGATGTCGCTGCCGTTGGCACCACGCTGCCGGTGTCGCAGCGCATTCCGGCCGGCACGGTCGGCGCGCACCTGCAGCCCGGCACGGCCGCCCGCATCTTCACCGGCGCGCCGATTCCTGCCGGTGCCGACGCGGTGATCATGCAGGAGCGTTGCGAGCATGCGGGTGAGGGGGTCGTCATCAATCACGTGCCGAAGCCCGGCGAGCACATCCGCCGTGCCGGCGAAGACGTTGCACCGGGCGCGCAGATCCTTGCCGCCGGCGCCCGCCTGCGGCCGCAGGACACGGCCTTCGCTGCCTCGGTGGGGCTTGCCACGCTGCCGGTGCTGCGCCGCGTGCGCGTTGCCGTCTTTTTCACCGGCGACGAACTGCGCATGCCGGGCGAGCCGCTGCCACCGGGCGCCATCTACAACTCCAACCGCTTTGCGCTGGTCGCGCTGCTGGAACGCTTGGGCTGCGAGGTGCGCGACCTCGGGCTGGTGCCGGATCAACTTGAACCGACACGTGCGGCGCTGCGTGCGGCGGCCGCCGACAATGATCTGATCATTACCTCCGGCGGTGTCTCGGTCGGCGAGGAAGACCACATCAAGCCGGCGGTGGAAGCCGAGGGCAGACTCGACATGTGGAAGATCGGCATCAAGCCGGGCAAGCCGCTGGCCTTCGGGTCGGTGACGACGGATGGCAAGGAGTGCGCCTTCATCGGACTGCCGGGCAACCCGGTCTCGGCCTTCGTGACCTTCGTGACGCTGGTGCGTCCGTTCGTGCTGCGACTTTCGGGTGTCGACAAGGTGCTGCCGAAATCCTACCTGCTGCGCGCCGATTACGAGTGGCCGCGCCCCGATGGCCGCCGCGAATTCCTGCGTGCGCTGACCAACGATGCCGGCGGCGTCGAACTGTTTCCCAGCCAGGGTTCCGGCGTCCTTTCATCCTGCGTGCAGGCCGACGGGCTGGTCGACAACCTGCCCGGAAAGGCCGTGGCGCGCGGTGACCTGGTGCGCTTTATCCCGTTCTCCGAGTTGTTGAACTGAAATGATCAAGATCCTCTACTTCGCAGCGCTACGCGAGAAACTCGGCACGGCCGGCGAGAGCCTCGAATTGCCGGAGGGCGTGGCCGATGTCGGCGGTGTGCTCAAACTGCTGGCCGAGCGCGGCGGTGAATGGGCCACGCTCGCCGCGGTGAAGAACCTGAAGAGTGCCGTGAATCAGGAAATGGCACGCTCCGACACGCAGGTGAAGGACGGCGACGAGCTCGCCTTCTTCCCGCCGGTGACCGGGGGCTGACGATGAGCGTCAGCGTTCAGGAAGCCGATTTCGATGTCGGTGCCGAGATCGCCGCGCTGACGGCGGGCGATGCGCGCGCCGGTGCGGTGGCCAGCTTCGTGGGGCTGGTGCGCGACTTGAACGATGGTTCCGGCGTCTCCGAGATGACGCTGGAACACTATCCCGGGATGACCGAGAAGGCGCTTGAAGCGATCGTCGCCGAAGCCGGCTCCCGCTGGGACATCTACGCCGTGCGCGTCATCCATCGCGTCGGCAGGCTGCTTCCTTGCGATCGCATCGTGCTCGTTGCCGTGAGCAGCGCGCATCGCGGTGAGGCCTTTGCTGCCTGTGAATTCATCATGGACTACCTGAAGACGAAAGCCCCGTTCTGGAAGCGCGAGGTCACGCCGGAGGGCGCGCGCTGGGTCGACGCGCGCGACTCGGATGACAGTGCTGCCCAACGCTGGGAGTAAGCGTCGGGGACTTTCCGGCACGCCTTGCGTTTTGCAACAACTCACGGCACGATAGATTCCACGGGGCGGCGGCAGGCGCGGCCCGCATAGCATCGCAACCCGGGTTCGGTTGCCCGCCGGAGGAGTCTGCAAGATGAAGGAATTCGGCATCCCTGCCTCTGCGCCCGAACTTTCCGGCGCGACCGATAGCTTCCGTTTTCTTTCCGCTCCCGAGAATGTGCTGGTGTTCACGCTCGACCGATCCGGGCGCTGCGACTTCGTGAGCCCTTCCTGGGTGAGCCATACGGGACGTCGGCGTTCCGAGGAAATGGGGCGCGGCTGGCTGGAGCGCGTGCATCCGGACGATCGCCCGACCGTGGAGTCCGGCCTCAAGGCGGCCCTCCAGGATATTCAGCCGCTACGCCAGTTGTTCCGCATCCAGGGCCGCAATGGCGCGTTCCGCTGGTTCGTCAATCACGGCATGCCGCGCACCGACCCTACGGGTGTAGCGATCGGCTATCTCGGCCTCTGTTTCGATGTGACGGCCTATCAGGAGGGCGATTTCGAATCCGAGCGTACGGCGCAACACATGATTTCACTGCTGCGCCACACGCGCCTGATCGCAGTGGTGCTCGATCGTCGCGGTCATGTGGAATTCTCCAATGGCAGCCTGTGCCGGCTGCTCAAGTACTCCGGCGTCGAACTGATGGACTACCCCCTGTTCGAGCGCCTGGCGGTACCGTCGAGCCAGAAGCTTGTCGCGGAGCTGTTCCCGGATGGCGAACAGGCGCCACACTTCCCGACCGAGTTCGAGACGGGATTGCTCAATCGTGACGGAGAGCAGCGTGTTGTTGCATGGCATGCCGTGGTGATGCGGGATCGCGTCGGCAATCCGCGTCACACGATCCTGATCGGCGACGATGTGACCGAGTTGCGCCAGACCGAAATGCAGACGGCGATGTCGGCAAAAATTTTTGCGGCGTCACATCATGCGATGCTGGTGACGACCCTTACGGGCGAAATCGTCGAGGTCAATCCTGCGTTCACGACACTCACCGGTTATTCGCGCGATGAAGTGATCGGGAAAAATCCGCGACTGCTGCAATCCGGGCGCCATGATGCCGATTTCTACGCGCAGTTGTGGAAGCGCCTGCTGGAGACCGGTCACTGGTATGGCGACATCTGGGACAAGCGCAAGGACGGGAGCATCTATCCGAAGTATCTGTCGGTCAGCGTCGTGCGCAACGAGGCTGGTGAGGCAACGCACTATTCGGGAATTTTCTACGACATCTCCGAGCGCAAGACGGTCGAAGAGCGCCTGGATCGGCTTGCTCACTACGACGTGCTGACCGGGCTTCCGAACAGGTCTCTCCTGATGGACAGGCTCGAGCAACTGGCAGAGCACGCTGACCGTGACGGCGGGCGGGTCGGTGTCCTGTATCTCGATCTCGACCACTTCAAGGAAGTGAACGATACCCTCGGCCACGCAGCAGGAGATGCCCTGCTCAAGGAGGCTGCACGACGCATGAAGAATTGCCTGCGTGCAATCGATACCGTGGCACGACTGGGGGGCGATGAATTCGTGGTGCTGGTGCCAGACGTCGTGCAGCGTGATGACCTCGCCCAGGTGGCACGGAAGATCGTCGATGCCCTTCTGCCGCCGTGTGAAATCGACGGTCGATCGGCCGTCACGGTCGCGAGCATCGGGATCAGCATCTATCCGGATGATGGTTCCGATGTCCACGACGTGGTCCAGCATGCGGATGCTGCGATGTACCAGGTCAAGCAGGCGGGGCGAGGTTTCTACCGATTCTTCGACGCCGGAAGCAGGTAAGGGCGGCAGAAGTGAAAACGCGATGCAGGTGCATCGCGTTTTCCGGGGTTCTCCTGCAGTCTAGACCGCCTTGAACCGGCTCACGGACGCGTGCAGCGCTGCCGACAGTTCCTGCAGGTGACGGGCGGCATCGGTCGTCTGCTGGACCGCCTGCGCACTTTCTTCCGACATCTGGGCAATGCGTTCGATATTCTTGGCGATGTCGCTCGATGCGGCGCTCTGTTCGCGGATCGACGATGAAATGTCGTTGACGACATCGACCACGCGCAACGCCCCGTCACGGATGCTGACGATCGACTGACCGGCCTCGTTCGCCAACGCGACACCCTTGTCGGCCTGCGTGACGCCGGTCTGCATGCTCGAGACGGCGTTGCGGGTGCCGTTCTGGATCTTCTCCACCATGCCGGCGATTTCGGTCGTGGACATGCTCGTGCGTTCGGCCAGCTTGCGCACCTCGTCGGCAACCACCGCGAAGCCTCGGCCCTGCTCGCCGGCCCGTGCCGCTTCAATTGCTGCGTTCAGCGCAAGCAGATTGGTCTGGTCGGCGATTTCCTTGATGGTATTCACGA
>WBZP01001236.1_pt1 | contig 32234 bp, 27 predicted proteins | sample 5204301 | NCBI WGS metagenome assembly WBZP01 (sample SAMN12412401, study PRJNA552823) | activated sludge metagenome | isolation source: activated sludge from nitrification reactor of wastewater treatment plant... | place: USA: Pennsylvania | collected 2017 | reverse complement strand
GGTGTCGTTGTAGCCCTTGGCGACGATCTCCGCCGAGCCGTCGCCGTTCACGTCGGCCACGATCGGACCGCGCTGGTCGTCGCCGCCGTTCCGGCGCGCGTAGATGGTGCGCTGGGCCCGCGTCTGTCCATCGACGATGACGAGGGCGCCGCGGTCGATGCCGCTGTCGAACGGTCCGCGACCGCTGTGGTAGACGATCTCGGCGCGCGTATCGCCGTCGAGGTCGAAGAGCGTCACGTTGCCGCCGTCGCCGACCTGGGCGAGCGGAACGGAGAAGAGTGGCGCGCCGGCGCCAGTGAGCACCTCGATCGACTGATAGCGCACGACGACGATCTCGGGGATCCCGTCTCCGGTCACGTCACCGATGGCCGGGATGCCCAAGCCGCCCTGCGCTCCCGGTGGGGTCACCGATCCCCAGACGCGCGCGCCCGCGTGGTCGTGGAGCCAGAGATTGCCCGAGCCGTCGAGGTAGACGATCTCGGGATAGGGGTCGTCGTCGAAGTTGGCGACCGACACGTCGGCGACGCGCAGGAGCACGTTGTTCACGCTGCGCAGCAGCGTGCCCTGAGCACTGAACACGTCGTCGGAGTAGAGGATCTCGGGCGTGCCATCGAGGTCGAGGTCGACGACGACCGGCCCGCCGGTCGACGGGCTGCCACCGTAGTTGGTGCCGCCACCGCGCGACGTCCAGCGGATGTGGCCGAGGTGATCGAACACCGTCACGTAGTCCTCGCTCGAGACGTTCGGCGGAGTGAGCGGTCCGCGTCCCCCGTAGCCGACGATGATCTCCGGCACGCCGTCGGCATCGAGGTCGGCGATGACGGGCCGGGTGAAGCCGGATGTGGTGTCGATCAGGGGATCGGAGACGACGTCATCGCTGATCCACCACGGCACGCCCGTCGGGCGAATGGCGACGAGCTGCTGTCGAAAGTGGTCGCTCGGCGTGCCGTCATGTGCGTCGACGGCGACGATCTCGGCGTAGCCGTCGCCATCGAGGTCGCCGGCGGCCAGTTCACTGTAGGGATCGCCGAGCACGATGGGGATCGGGGCGCTTGGCTGGAACGCGTCGAGGCTGAATGCCACCGTGCCGCTGCCCCCATGCACAGCGACGAGCCGCCGACTCGAGAAGGCGCCTCCCGCCACGTAGACGATCTCCGGTTCGCCGTTGCGGTCGAGGTCGACGACGATCGGCTGACCGCCGATGGCGCCGAAGTTCGGCAGCTGGAAGGCGTAGCGCTGCCCCGGCAGCGTGGTCACGCCCTGTGCCCCGGGACGGGCGACCAGAGCGCCGACCGTGAGCACGGCGGCGACCCAGACGTCCCGTCGTCGTGCCAGCCGCGCGAACCTGTGAACCAGTGAGCACGAGCCGCCTGCCATGGAAACCTCCCGTCGGGCGGGATACAGCCCGACGATGGTCATCGCGGAAGGGGGCGCCAAACCCCCTCATGGCCGGCGCCCGCAGAGCCGGTCTGGCTCAAGCGCCGGGCCCTGCCGGCCGATTCCTGCGGGTACGTCAGATCCCCGGGAGTCGTCGTGAGCTCGCAGATCACCCAGTTGTCGCTGACCGGCTCGCCGCGTGCGCGGGCCGAAGCCCTGTTCGCCCTCGCCGACCGGCTGCTGGCGATTGCCGCGGAGCACGGCCCCGACGACGGCTCGCTGCAGCCTGAACGTTTCCGCGCCAGCGTGGCGCGGTGGCGCGCGGAACTGGTGGCGGAAGAAGACCCCGATCGCATCACCGCGGTGACCGCGGAGGCGTGTCCGGCGGTGGCCGACTTCCTCGAGCGTGTCGAGGCGTACCACAAGGATCGCGAGTCGGAGCTGGTGGACCTCGTGCACGTGCTGCGCGACGTGGTCGACGCGGTGCGCGGCGACTCGCAGCAGTTCGAACTGGAGCTGGTGCGCTCGACCAACGAACTCGGCCGGATGGTGGAGATCGAAGACATCCGCGAGCTGAAGCGCACGCTGTCGCGTGAAGTGAAGGTGCTGAAAGAAGCCGTGGCCGAGCATCGCGCCAGCGAGGCGAAGCGCTACGCCACACTGAACACGCGCGTCCAGTCACTCGAGCAATCGCTGAAGAAGGCGCGCGCCGACGCTTCCACCGACGCGCTCACCCGCCTGCCGAACCGCGGTGCCTTCGACACGGCCCTGCGCGAGTGGGTCAGCTCGGCCGGGCGCGACCGCGCGCCGTTCGCGCTGGCGATGGTGGATCTCGACGACTTCAAGCGCATCAACGACACCTACGGCCACCCGGTGGGTGATCGCGTGATCGTGGCGCTGGCGCAGCTGCTCGGCTCGGCCATCGAGGCCGGCGAGGTGGCGGCGCGGTTCGGCGGCGAGGAATTCGCGCTGCTGCTGCGCGTGGCCTCGGCGGGCAAGGCGAGGCAGCGCATCACGACGCTGCTCGAGAGCCTGCCGCCGGCGTATCAGTACGAGGTCGACGGCAAGAAGGGCTTCGTCGCCTTCACCTTCAGCGCGGGCGTCACGGCGTGGACCGCCGGCGACACCACCGACTCGATCGTGAAGCGCGCCGACGAAGCGCTCTACGACGCCAAGCGGCGCGGCAAGCGGCGCGTGGAGACGCGACCGCAGGCGTTCCTGCGCGGGCTCATGGGCGGCTGACGCGGCCCGTCAGGCGCAGCTCCATGTAGACCGCGTTGCCCGTATCGACGTAGTCGCCGAAGGCGCCGCGGTCGACGAAGCCCAGGGAACGATAAAGCGCGTGCGCGGGGTGGAACGCCGGATGGCGTCCGGTCTCGAGATAGACCGTGTCGTAGTCACGTTCGCGCGCCACCTGCAGCAGATGCTCGAGCAGCGCCCGGCCGGCGCCCGTGCGCCGCGCCGCCGCGGGCGTGCGCATCGACTTCACTTCCCCACTGGTCGGCGTGAGTTGCTTCAGCGCCGCGCAGCCCATGAGCGCGTCGCCGCGCCACGCCGTCCACATGGTCACGTCCGGCGCCCGCAGCTTGGAGGCATCGAACGCGAACACCTGATCCGGCGGCGACAGCTCGTGCATGTTCCGCAGGTGCTCTTCGAGCAGGGCCAGCACCGCGGGCCGCGTCACGTCGTCCAGCTCGATGCGAAGCGGCGCGACTTCCGTCATGCCCGATCAGCGGCCCACGTTCAGCACGGCATTGAAAATGACGCGGAAGGTGCCGAACGGCTGACCGCGCCACTGCGGACGGAAGCCCACCAGCACGACCCGCCCACGATCGAGCGGCATCGCCAGCGCGGCGGCCTTGCCGTTCATGTACTTCTCGCCGGCGAGATAACCCGACATCAGCGGTGAGCCGGCGGCCTGGTACTTCGCCAGCACTTCGCCCTTGAAGCCGTCGAGGGTCTCGAAGACGGGGCTGGCGTCCACGAACACCGGTGCGCGCTCGGGCATGCCGGCCATCAGCGGGTGCGCGGCGTCGACCTCGACCGACACGATCGAACCGCCGGTGAAGAAGTCCTGACGCTTCACGCCGCCCACGGCGTTCTTCACCGGCAGGTGCAACTGATCGATCGCGAAGAGCGCGCTGCGATTGAAGCAGACCAGCGTGCCGCCGCCGCGCACGAACGCGTCGATGGCGCGGACACCGTCGCCACCGATGCCGCCGACGTACTGCGGCGGTACCACGCCCTCGGCGTAGCCGTCGAGCAGGCCGCGGGCCTCGTCGGCGATGACCAGCACGTCGATCCGGTCGGCAAGGCCCGTCGCGGCTCGGAAGTCGGCCGGCACGAGATTCACGTACTCGAAGCCGTACCGCTCGAGCACCCAGCGTGTCCAGCCTTCGTCCATGCTGGCCATCCACGGACGATAGAGGCCGATACGCGGCTTCTTCACCTCGCTGCCCGACGCCGTGGTCGCGCGTTCCGCCTGCAAGGCCAGCGACGAGACCATGTCGGTGAGGTCGGCCTCCTTCACGCCGGCGAGCGCGAACCGCGCGCCCTTGCCGTTGGCGGCGGGCACGAGCCGCACACTGCCACCCGCCTTCCAGGTGCGGTTGATGGCGCGATAGGCGTTGTTCTGCGCGGGATCGACCAGCAGCACCGCGCCGCTGCCGGTGGCCTTGCCCGCCGGCGGCACGATCGCCGCGGCAACGGGATCGGCGTCGAAGCCAAGGCCGGGCAGGCTGTCGAACGGCGACTTGTCGACCGTGCCGGTCACGTACGGCATGGGCGCCGCCGTGGGCGACGGCAGCGCTCCCAACGGCTTCATCGCGGCCTTCACCTCGGCGCTCATCGGCGTCATCACGGCCGCCACCTGCACGCCCATCTGATACGGCAGCGTCCAGCCGGCGGCGTCGTACGGCTGCTCGAGCGGACCATCCGGCGACTCGCGCAGCTCGGGGTACTTCTGTACCTCGAGCACCTGCCGCACCGTCTCGGCGAACTCCTGATCCATCGGCACGACCCACGTGCCGGCGGCGTAGCTCACGCCGTCGATGGTGGCGGCCGAGGCGAGCTGCGAGACGCGCACGCCCTGGAACGCCAGCCGGCGCAGCAACTCGACCGCGGCCACCGGGTCGCGCTGCTGCTGCGGCACCACGTACGCGTACGGCGGGCTCTTCCTGAACTGCTCGATCTGCTGACGGCCCGCCTTGTAGCGGTTCAGCAGCAGCGACTCCTTGTAGCGCGCCGCCCAGTCGATGACCGACAGCGACGCCGTCTCCATGTACTCGACCGCGTCGCGGAGCCGCCACCAGCCGCCCGTCCACGGGCTGCTGTAGAGACTCTCAGGCCGCAGTGCGCGCATGTCGGCCGGGAAGTCGTTCGGCGTGTAGAAGCGCGGCGTGGCGTACTGGTAGAGCGCCGTCTCGGTCCAGAACGAGGCGATGTTCTGCAGCATCGGCTTGTAGTCGATGTAGCCGGGATACCAGGCGTCGAAGCCGGTGCCCATGTGCGTGGCGCCCACCTGGCCGCGTTCCTCGAGGCCCTTGGCCATCGCCATGCCGATCATGTTCACTTCGCGCGACAACAGGTACGGCACGCGCGACGCGATCGGCTCGGCGAACGGCGGCAGCCAGATGCGCGTGGGGAACGGCGCCGTCTGGTGATGCACGTGGATGATCTGCGGCTCCCACGCGCGCCACGCGTGTTCCATCACCCGCGACTCGATCATGTTGATCATGTAGCCGTCGCGGTTGTTGTCGTGGCCGACGTACTCCTGGTACAGCTTCGGCAGCGGCGCCACCTCGTACGGCGTGCCGACATTGCCGCGGTACCACTCGGTCACCATCGTCTGGCCATCGGGGTTGATGGTGGGCCACAGCATCAGCACGACGTTGTCGAGCGCCATCCTGGTGTCGGGCTCGTCGGCGCGACTGAGGATGTCGTAGGCGAGCTGTGGTGTGTGCTGCGGGCCGGCCACCTCGGTGGCGTGCAGGCCGCCGTCGATGTGCACGAACGCCTTGCCTTCGCGCGCCAGCGCGCGGGCCTCGGCCTCGCCGAGCCCATCGGGATGCGCCAGCCGTCGCGAGATCTCGCGCAGACGGGCGATGTTCTTCAGGTTCTCGGGCGAGGAGACGAGCGCGAGATGGTAGGTGCGTCCCTGCGTGGAGGTGCCGGCCTCCACCATCGTCATGCGATCGCTGGCCGCATCGAGCTTCTGGAAGTAGGCGACGACGTCCTCGTAGGTGGCCAGCTTGTAGTCGGCGCCGGGACGGAAGCCGAAAGACGACTCGGGCGTGGGGAGCGCCGGCGCCTGGGTGCGGACGCCGGCCGATCCGGCGACGAGGACGAACGTGGCGACGGCAAGGGTGCCAATCGCGCGAGCGGGATGTCGCATGAGTCGCCTGCTGCTTCTACTTCTTCGTCGCCAGCTCGTCCTGCACCGCCTTGATGCGGCCGACGAGGCCGCCCATCATCGGCGAGATGGTCGGGGAATAGCCCTGGTACTTCGTGGGGAACGTGAACGCGGCCGCCGCCTGCTCGGGCGTCTTGCCGGCCTTCAGCTCGGATTGCATCCAGCTCGTGATCTCGCGGTTGAAGTCGGCGAACTCCTTGAGGTCCGCCCACGTGGTCTGCGCCGGCATGTGCCCGTTGATGATCGTGTCGACGTTCCTGATTCCCGCATGCGCCTTCGTGAGCGTGTCGGCGATCTGCAGCTGGCTGCCGCCATTGGCGACGTCGATGAGCGGCAGGTTCTTGCCGGCGAAGATGTCGCCGGCGTGCACCGTGCGCAGCGCCGGGAACACCACCCAGGCGTCACCATTGGTGTGGCCGGGCCCGAAGTAGTAGAGGTCGATCTGATCGGCGCCTCTGCCGATCGTCATCTTGTCGGTGAAGGTCTTTTCGGCCAGGCCGTTGCCGCCGTGTTCCTTGAAGATCGGCATCTTCTCCATGTTGGCCTTGGTGTTGGCGTGCGCCACCACCTCGACCGAGGCCGGGAACTCGACGTTGCCGCTCACGTGATCGCCGTGCGTGTGCGTGTTGATCAGCATCGTCACCGGCTTCGATGTCAGGGTCTTGATCTTCTCGAGGATCGGCGTGCCCCAGCCGGGGTTCTTGGCATCCACGACGGTGACGCCGGCGGCCGTGACGAACACCGCCGTGTTGCCGCCGCCGCCGCGAAGCACGAACAGGTTGTCCTTGACCTTCTCGACCTCGACGACCTTCGGCGCGTCCGCCGGCTGCTGGGCGCCGGCCGCCACCAACGTCCCGAACATCAAGAGCGTGCCGAGCACCAGTCCTCGTCGCATGTCGCAGTCTCCCTGGTCGCCCGGGCCCGGGCGTGGCCGCGGCGGGTGGCAGCACCCGCGCTCCAAGAGTCTGCCATCAATTCAGGACGCCGGCGCGACGTGGCACCAGTCCACAGCCGTCGCGGCGTGGGTAGACTTGGGGCGTGACCGTTCCCGACGCGCGCCGCGCCGTCATCCGCGTGCAGGGCCTGCGCAAGGCGTACGGCGCACACGTCGCGGTGGCCGACGCGTCGTTCGAGGTGCGCCAGGGTGAGATCTTCGGCCTGGTGGGCCCGAACGGCGCCGGCAAGACGACCACCCTCGAGTGCATCGAGGGCGTGCGGCAGGCCGACGGCGGCTCCGTGTCGGTGCTGGATCTCGATCCGGCGCGCGATGCCTACGCGCTGCAGCCTCGCATCGGCGTCCAGCTGCAGCAGGCCCACCTGCAGAAACGCGTCAAGGTCTGGGAGGCCGCGCACCTGTGGGCCGCGCTCTATCAGCGGCCGGTCGCCGATGCCGATCGCCTGCTGGCGCAACTCGGACTGGCCGAGAAACGCGACGCCTGGTTCATGACGCTCTCGGGAGGCCAGCAGCAGCGGCTCTTCATCGCGCTGGCGCTGGTGAACGACCCCGAGGTGGTCTTCTTCGACGAGTTGACCACCGGACTCGATCCGCAGGCGCGGCGCACGATCTGGGATCTCGTGCGTGGCGTGCGCGCGCGCGGCAAGACAGTGTTCCTGACGACCCACCTGATGGAAGAGGCCGAGCGGCTCTGCGATCGCGTGGCGGTGATGGACCGCGGCCGCGTGATCGACGTCGACACGCCGTCGCGCCTCGTCGCGCGACACTGTCCCGATCGCACCGTCGTGCTGGCGACGCCGCAGCCTGAAGCGTCGGAGCTCTTCGAGGCTATTCCTGGCGTGACACGGGTGTCGGTGACCGAGGGCCGTTACACCATCGACGGGCGTCGCGAAGACCTCACCACGGCCGTCATCCAGTGCGTCGCCAGGCATGGGCTGCACGTCACCGACTTCCAGACGATCTCGCCGACTCTCGAGGACGTGTTCCTCGCGCTGACCGGCCACTCGATCCGCGACTGAGGCGACACGATGCGCGGCCTGCTGCACCTCACCTGGCTCGAACTGAAGATCTTCCTGCGCGAGCCCATGGGCGCGGCGGGCACCGTCCTGATGCCGGCGCTGGCGTTCCTCGGCGCCAGCATGGCCGGCAACAGCATCGCCCCGGCCAGGTTCGGCAACAGCGAGTTCGCGCGTGTCGGCCTGCCCGTGCTCGCCGCCATGCTCACCGCGGTGTCGGCGGTGCTGTCGCTGGTGACGATCATCGCGGTGTATCGCGAGGGCGGGATCCTGAAGCGGCTGCGCGCCACGCCCCTCAGACCGCACACGATCGTGCTGGCGCACGTGCTGGTGAAGCTGGTGCTCACGGCGGTCACGCTCGTCATCCTGTCGCTGCTGGGACGGCGCCTGGTCGCGCCGGTGCCGGGCGCGTCGCTCGCCGGCTTCGCTGTGGCCCTGCTCTTCAGCACGGCGGCGATCCTGTCGCTGGGGTTCCTGATGGCCAGCGTGGTGCGCACCGCCCGGTTCGCCCAGCCGTTCGGCGCGCTCGTGCTCTACCCGATGCTGGCGTTCTCGGGCGTGTTCGTGCCGGTAGAGGTGTTCCCCGGCTGGCTGCAGGGCCTGGCCCGGTTCCTGCCGCTGACGCGCGCGGTGTCGCTGCTGCAGGGCGCCTGGCTGGGCGAGCCGTGGCTGGCGCACGCCGGCGATGTCGTGGCGCTCACGGCGTTCGCCGCGGTGAGCAGCCTGGTGGCGTCGCGCGTGTTCCGCTGGGAATAGCGCCTCAGCCCACGATCGCGGCCAGCGCGCGCACGTAGGCCGCCGGCGTCTCCTCGTGCGGCCAGTGCCCGGCGTCGTCGAAGGTGACGACACGCGCCTGGGGTAACACCGTCTTCCAGCGCTCGAGGATGTGCGGCTGGAACGCCGAGTCCTTGAGGCCCCACAGGATGTGCGTGTCCACGCCGCGCAGGCGATCGCGACGGGCCCATAACGTCCCGTAGAACGCGCTCGACCCGAGCAGCGACTGCGCCAGCGCGAAGAGCACACGCTCGCGCGAGTCGGCATCGGGAAAGAGGTTGAGATACTGCGCGTGGATCGCCGGCGTGAGCCGCCGCCTGTCGGCGTACGCCGAGGGCATGATCAGCTTCTGCGACGCATTCAGGCGGCGGTACATCCAGCGGCCGATTGGCGTGGCGATGAACCTGGCGCCGCGTCGCATGCCGGGGTCGTCGTCGAGCGGCCACATCCACGTGTTGGTGACGACGAGGTGCGCGAGTCGATCCGGATGATCGAGCGCCCAGTCGAGGGCGATCGGGCCGCCGAAATCGTGGACGACGAGCGTGAGCGGGCCCGACGGGCACACGGCGTCGACGAAGTGACGGAATCGCCGCGCGTGATCGTCAGGGCGGTAGCCGGCGCCTGACGGCCGCTCGGACAGACCGAAACCGAGGTGATCCACGGCGATCACGCGATGCCTGGGCTGGAGCGCGGCGATGACGTGCCGCCACTCGTAGCTCCACGTCGGCGTGCCGTGCACGAGCAGCACCGCCGGACCGGTGCCTTCGTCCACGTAGTGCTGCCCGCCGTCGCCGGTGTCGACGCTTCGCGGCCCGTAGGGCCACCCGGCGCGGTCGAGCCAGGCGGGCGTGGTCGGAATCGGGGTCGCCATGACGGTAGTCAAGCATGCTTGACCGATCATCGTCAACTCAGCTTGACGAGCTGGTCCGCGCACGGCAGAATGCCGGCGTGGCTCGCCGCTCGCCCGCCGTCAGCCCGGGTCTTGGCCCTCTGCTCTTCGAGTGCGCGCGTCTGCTCGACGAGATCGCGCAGGCCGAGGTGAATCGTGAGGCCGGCGCGCGCGTGCTCACGCCGGCGCTGGTGCGGCTGCTGCCGCACCTCACCGTCGACGGCGTGCGGCCCACCGAGCTGGCGCGTCGCATCGACGTCAGCAAGCAGGCGGTGGGACAGGCGCTCGCCGATCTCGCCGGACGCGGCTTCGTCGAACAGGTCCCCGATCCCGTCGATGGACGCGGCAGGCTCGTGCGACTCACGCGCGACGGCGTCGCCGCCTTCGAGCATGGTCGCGGCGTGCTGGCGTTCTTCGAGCGCGAGCTGGCGGGCCGCCTCGGTGCCAGGAAGGTCGAGACGCTGCGGACGACCCTGGGCGCCATGCTGCCGGTGCTCGAAGCGTGGACACGTGATGGGGCCCCGCGGCGATCCATCGCGGGCGCTGACCGGTCGGCGCCGGCGCGGCGCACCCGCCGCCGCGCCTAGGACCCGAGGGCGGCGCGCGCCGCGAGCACGCGTGCCACGGCATCGTCGACCGTGTCGGCGAGCGCGGTGAGGTGGCCCATCTTGCGGCCGGGCCGCGGATCCGACTTGCCGTAGAGGTGCAACTTCACGCCGGGCACCTCGAGGGCGGCCGCCCAGTTCGGTTCGCCACCGGCCCAGACGTCGCCGAGCAGGTTCGCCATCGCAGCCGGACGCAGCAACGTGGCGGCGCCGAGCGGCAGCCCGCAGATCGCGCGCACCTGCTGCTCGAACTGGCTGGTCACGCAGGCGTCGAACGTCAGGTGTCCGGAATTGTGCGGACGCGGTGCAATCTCGTTCACGAGCACCCGGCCGTCGCGCGCCAGGAAGAACTCCACGGCCAGCACCCCCACGTAGGCGAGCTCGTCCATGATCGCGTGCGTGACGCGCACGGCCTCATCGATGGCCGCCTGCGGCATGCGCGCCGGCGCGATCGAGAGGTCGAGGATGTGGTGCCGGTGCTGGTTCTCGATGGCGCCGTAGTGCACGAAGCCGCCATCGAGGCCGCGCGCCGCCACCACCGAGAACTCCATCGTGAAGTCGACGACCCGCTCGAGCACGGCCGGCTGGTGCCCGATGAGCCCCCACACCGTGTCGACGTCGGCCTCGGAGGTGATGCGGTGCTGGCCCTTACCGTCGTAGCCGAAGCTGGCCGTTTTCAGGATCGCCGGCAGGCCGACGCGCGACACGGCGGCCGTGAGTTCTTCGAGCGACGTGACCGACTCGTGCGCCGTCACCGGGAACCCCTTCAGCGCGAGGAACGACTTCTCGCGCGCCCGCTGCTGCGTGACGTGCAGGGCATGGCCGCTGGGGCGCACGGGTACGATCTCGGCGGCCGCATCGGTGGCGGCGGTCGACACGTTCTCGAACTCGAAGGTGATCACGTCGACGCCGCGGGCGAAGGTGCGGATGGCGTCGAGGTCGTCGTAGCCGGCATCGATCTCGACATCGGCCACCTGCCCGGTGGGCGTGTCGCTGGCAGGCGAGAACGTGTGGACGCGGTAGCCCATCTTCCGCGCTTCGATCGCGAACATGCGGCCGAGCTGACCGCTGCCCAGCATGCCGAGCGTGGCGCCCGGCTTCAGCACCCGGCTCACGGCAGCGAGGCGTCGCGGACGGCGGCGGTCTGCGCGGCGCGGAACGCGTGCAGCCGCTGCCGCAACGCGGGATCGGCCGTGGCCAGGATCGCGGCGGCGAGCAGGCCGGCGTTGCGCGCCCCCGCCTTGCCGATGGCCAGCGTACCCACGGGGACGCCGCCCGGCATCTGCACGATCGACAGCAGCGAGTCGAGGCCGTTCAGTGCGTGACTCTGCACCGGCACGCCCAGCACCGGCAGCACGGTATGCGCCGCCACCATGCCGGGCAGGTGGGCCGCGCCGCCGGCGCCGGCGATGATCACCTTCAGCCCGCGCGCTTCCGCCGTCTGCGCGAACTCGGCCATCCACACCGGCGTGCGATGCGCCGAGACGACGTGCTTCTCGTACGGCACACCGAGTTCGTCGAGCGCCGCGACGGCGTGCGACATCGTCTCCCAGTCGGACGTGGAGCCCATGATGACGGCGACGAGCGGCGTGGACATGGCGGCGAGCGCAAGCTTATCAAATCCCCTGCGCGCGACGCTCCGTGGACGCCGTCCCGCGATTCGTCCCCGCTCCCACGAGCCGCCATTCGGCCGGTCGACCACTCGGACTACACTGCCGACATGCGCACCCGCCTCTCGATCTGGACGGCAGTCGTGTCGCTGCTCGCGGCCGCGACGGCCACCGCGCAGCCCGCTCCGCGCCTGGCCGTGCCCTACACCGAGTTCACGCTGGCCAATGGCCTGCACGTGATCCTGCACCGCGACACCAGCGTGCCGATCGTCACCGTGAACGTCTGGTACCACGTGGGTTCTGGCAACGAGAAGCCCGGACGCACCGGCTTCGCGCACCTCTTCGAACACCTGATGTTCGAGGGCTCGAAGCACGTGCCCGAGGGCGCGTTCGATTCGTGGCTCGAAGGCGCCGGCGCCAACAACAACGGCTCCACCACCACCGACCGCACGAACTACTACATCGACGGCCCGTCGAGCGCGCTCGAGCTGATGCTCTTCCTCGAGTCGGATCGCATGGCCTACCTGCTCGACACGATGTCGCCCGAGCGCGTGAACGGCCAGCGCGACGTGGTGAAGAACGAGCGGCGGCAGAGTTACGAGAACCGCCCCTACGGCATGGCGGAACTCGAACTCGACGCCATGCTGTTCCCGCCCGGCCACCCGTACTCGTGGTCGACCATCGGCTCGATGGAGGACCTGAGCGCCGCCAGCCACGAGGACGTGCAGGAGTTCTTCCGCACCTACTACGCGCCGAACAACGCCAGCCTCGTCGTCGCCGGCGACATCGACATCGAGCGGACGAAGGCGCTGGTGGCGAAGTGGTTCGACGAAGTCCCGCGTGGCAGGCCGGTGCCCCCCGTGGCGCCGCCGGCGGCGATGCTGACGGGCGTGACGGCGAAGACGATGACCGACCGCGTGCAGCTCCCGCGGTTGTATCTGGGCTGGCTGACGCCGGCGTCGTATCGCCCGGGCGACGCCGCGCTCGACATCGTGTCGTCGCTGCTCGCCGGCGGCAAGAACTCGCGTCTCTACAAGCGTCTCGTCTACGAGATGCAGATCGCGCAGGACATCTCGGCGTATCAGCAGTCGCAGGCGCTGGGCAGTGTCTTCATGGTGGTGGCCACGGCGCGGCCCGGCAAGAGTCTGGACGAGATCAAGGCCGTGATCGACGAGGAGATCGCGAGGCTGGCCGCGACCCCGCCCGACGCCCGCGAGATCGAGCGCGTGCGCAACCAGATCGAGGCGTCGTTCCTGCGCCGCGCCGAACGCGTGGGCGGCATGTACGGCAAGGCCGACCAGTTGAACTCGTACTACACGGCCACCGGCACGCCCGACTTCTTCGAAGAAGACATGGCGCGGTACCGCGCGCTCGACCCGGTGGACCTCTCGTCGGCCGTGGCGTCGTTCCTGCCGCGCGATCGCCGCGTGGAGCTCACCGTACTGCCGGAGGAGAAGAAGTGAGCGCCGTCACCCGCACCCTCGTGGCTGGAGCGTCGCTCGTTGCCGCGCTGGCCGTCGCTGCCACCACGCCGCTCACCGCGCAGCAGCGGCCCGACCGCTCGAAGCCGCCAGTCACCGGCCCGGCGCCGGAGCTGAAACTGCCGCCGATCCAGAGGTTCACGCTGGGCAACGGCCTGCGCGTGTGGCTGCTCGAACAGCACGAGGTGCCGCTGGTGCAGGCGAATCTCGTGGTGCTCTCGGGCGCCGCCGCCGACGTGCCGGGCCAGTTCGGCGCCGCCAGCATGACGGCGGCGATGCTCGACGAAGGCGCCGCCGGCAAGGCCGCGCTCGCCCTCGCCGACGAGATCGAGTTCCTGGGCGCCACGGTGAGCACGTCGGCGTCGTTCGATGCGTCGGCCGTGCGCCTGTCGACGCCAGCGGCCCGCCTCGGCGACGCCATGGCGCTGATGGCGCAGGTGGCGCTGACGCCCGACTTCCCCGAGACCGACTTCAACCGTCTTCGCACCGAACGCCTCACCAGCCTGCTGCAGGCGCGAGACGACGCGTCGGCCCTGGTCGGCCTGGCTTTCCCGCGTCTGCTCTACGGGCCGGAGCATCGCTACGGCACCGGCGCGGCCGGCACCGAGGCCACGCTGAAGGCGCTCGGCGTCGCCGAACTGCGCGCGTTCCATCGCGCGCACTATCGTCCCGACAACGCCGTGCTGATCGTGGTGGGTGACATCACGCCGGGCGCCCTGCGGCCGCTGGTGGAGCAGCGCTTCGGGTCGTGGAAGGCCGAGGGCGCGATGCCGGCGGCACTGCCGGTGCGCAACTCGCCACAGCCCGGCAAGCGGCAGATCTACATCGTCGACAAGCCGGGCGCCGCGCAGTCGCAGATCCGCATCGGCCTGGTCGGCGTGCCGCGCTCGACGCCGGACTACATCGCGCTCGACGTGTTGAACACGATGTTTGGCGGCGCCTTCACCTCACGCCTGAACCAGAACCTGCGCGAGACCCACGGCTACACCTACGGCGCGTTCTCCATGTTCGACATGCGCAAGGCCGCCGGTCCGTTCTTCGCCATGGCCGGCGTGCAGACCGACAAGACCGCCGACGCGCTGAAGGAGTTCTTCGTCGAGCTCACGAACATCCTGAAGCCGATTCCGGCGGATGAGCTCGATCGCTTCAAGAACTACGCGGCCCTCGGCTACGCCGGCGAGTTCGAGACCAACAGCCAGCTGGCGGCGAAGCTCGAGGGCCTGGCCGTCTACAACCTGCCGGAGGACGAGTTCTCGACCTACGTCGGCGCCGTGCAGAAGGTGACGCCGGCGGACGTCCAGCGCGTGGCGAAGCAGTACCTGCTGCTCGACAGGCTCGCGGTGGTCGTCGTGGGAGATCGCGCGACCATCGAGGCGCCGATTCGCGCGACCAATCTCGGTCCGGTCACCGTGGTGCCGGTCGCCGACGTCATGAAGTAGCTACTGCACGGCGCCCACGGGCACGAGCGTCAGGATCGCGGAATCGACGCCGAATCCATATTCGATCAGCGTTCCGGAGAAGTCTCTCGTGCCCCAGCAGACGAACCGCACGTCGGCGCCGAAGAGGCCGGCGGTTACAGGCGCCTGCATTGAAATCGAAATGCCCGTGGCGGTGGTGGAGTTTGCGGCGCTGTCGCGGCCAGTGCGCCAGCTCGTCTCGCGTCGTGTACCGGGCAGATCGGTGTAGGGCGTACCGAGGGGGGCCGGGAGCGACAGCGTCTGCAGCTTGCAGTGGTAGTCCCACCAGAGCGAGAACTGGTTGTTGAGCTGCGCGTCGACGCGCGCCAGGTAGGTGCCCTGGGTCGGCACGCTCTTGCTGAGCACGGTGAGTGCGTTCGATTCGCCGTTGGCCGTGTTGGTGATGTAGGCGCAACACGACGTGAGGCTGGCCACGTACACCGTGACCGCCGCCCCGCTCGGCCCTTGGGCACCCTGGGGACCTTGTGGCCCCTGGGGGCCAGTCGCACCAGTCGCACCGGTGGCACCCATTGGTCCCTGCGGGCCGACGGGCCCGGCTGGACCAGCGGCACCAGCAGGCCCGGCCGGACCGGCGGGCCCCTGCGGCCCTGGCGCCCCGATGGCGCCGGCGAGCAGGTCGTTGTTGCGCAGCACCAGGCTCGCGGAGGCCGTGAGGGGCACGAACGCCGGCGACGACGACGTCGCCGCCTGCAGGTAGTAGCGATCGAGCGTCGTGCCGACGAATGGCGGCGTCACACTCACGCTCACGCTACCGGTACCGCCGATCGCGCCGATCGACAGGATCACGAAGTCGAGCCCCACGCGCAGGTTCACGCCGGCGTAGGCCATGCCCGCGCCCACGCTGCTCCCGAGCAACGCGTAGTGCTGCCCCGGCGTGCCCGTGATGGTCACGGTCACCGGCGCGCCCGGCGCCACCGTCGTGGCCGGCGTGGTCAGTGTCGGCTGCGCGGTGGCGGGAGCCGCCAGCGTCGTGAGTCCGAGAACCAGGGCGACCGCCCGCCCGATACGTGCCGTCATCGATCCACCCTCCGTCCCGGGGAGGACCGGGACATGGGGGATAGCGGAAGCGGGTCGGGAACCGGGTCAGGCCACGCGGACGGCCTGCGAAAAGCGCCGCCGGTAGGCCATGGGCGACGTGCCGACGCGCTGACGGAAATGGTGGCGCAGCGTTTCGGCCGTCACGAAGCCGGAGAGCTCGGCCACCCGATCGATTGACAGATCCGTTGTCTCGAGCAGGCGCTGCGCGGCCAGCACGCGCTGGTGCGTGAGCCACTGGTGCGGCGTGGTACCGGCCTGCGCCTCGAAGCGACGCGCGAGCGTGCGCAGCGACATCCGGCCCTTCTTCGCCAGTGCCGCGGCGGTCAGCGGCTGATCGAGTCGCGCGCTCGCCCAGTCCATGAGCGGCGCCAGCGACCCCTCCACCGGCGGCACGGCCGTGGCCACGAACTGCGCCTGTCCGCCGTCGCGATGCGGCGGCACCACCATGCGGCGCGCCACCTGGTTGGCGATGTCGGAGCCGTAGTCCTGGCGAACGATGTGCAGCCCGAGGTCGATGCCGGCGGCACTGCCTGCCGCGGTGAACACACGACCGGACTCCACGTAGAGCACCGAGGGCTCGACGAGCACCTTCGGGTACGCCGCGGCCAGCGTGCCGGAGTGCATCCAGTGGGTGGTGGCGCGGCGGCCGTCGAGCAGACCCGCCGCGGCCAGCACGAAGGCGCCCGAGCAGATCGACAGCAGTCGCGCGCCGCGCGCGTAGGCCTTGCGCACCGCGTCGATCATCGCCGGCGGCGGCGCCTCGTGGAGCCGCGGCCAGTTGGGAATCACGACCGTGCCGGCGGTGGCGATGGCGCGCACCGAGTGCGTGGGCGTGATGCCGACGCCCCCGGTGCCGCGCAGCGGTGGCGGATCGAAGCTCACGATCGAGACGTCGTACCACGGCACGCCCAGCTCCGGCCGCTTCAAGGCGAACACCTCGAGGGTGATGCCGAGTTCGAACATGGCGACGCCGTCGCAGACGATGACGGCGACACGGCGATTGGCGGGTCCGGGAACACGGCGGGACGTCATGGCAGGATCTTAACGCCATATGGCGTCTCTGCCACTCGATCCGCGGGCGCGACGCGGACCACACTGTCAGGCATGCTGGACCTTCGTTACCCGATCGGCCCGTTCGTCGAACCCGCCACGTTCACCGCCAGCGACCGCGCCGCCGCGATCCGCACGCTGGCCGAGCTGCCGGCACGCCTGCGCCTGGCGTGCGCGGGACTGTCCGACGGTCAGCTCTACACGCCGTACCGTCCCGGCGGCTGGACCGTGCGCCAGGTGGTGCACCACACCGCCGACAGCCACGTGAACGCCTACATCCGGCTGAAGTTCGCGCTGGCCGAGACGAATCCGACCATCAAGCCGTACGCCGAGGCCGTGTGGGCCGAGATGCTCGACGCCCGCACGGCGCCGGTGGCACTGTCGCTGGACCTGCTCGAGGCGCTGCACGCGCGGCTGGTGATGACGCTTGGCGACCTGCCGCCCGCGGCGTTCGCGCGCACGCTGTTCCATCCCGAGCGCGGCGCGATGACGGTCGACAGCTATCTCGCGCTCTACGACTGGCACTCGCGGCATCACACCGCGCACGTCACGGCGCTGCGCGAGCGCGAGGGCTGGTAGCAAGCGACGACGCGATCACCACGCGCGCGGGTCGGCGTGCGCGTCCCGCGGCCGCCGATGGCCAAGCCGCGTGCGCCGGCCACCGCGCCTAGAATGGCGTGGTGCCTCGCGTGATCGTGGAATCGTGCGTCGACTCGCTCGACGCAGCCCTCGCCTCTGAAGCCGGCGGCGCCCAGCGTCTCGAGCTGTGCGCGCGTCTCGACGTGGGCGGCACCACGCCGGATCCGTCGCTGGTCGCGGCGGTGGTTGCCGCCGTGCGGATTCCGGTGGTGACGATGGTGCGGCCGCGCGGCGGCGACTTCGTCTACGACACGAACGAGCTCTCGGCGATGGCGCGCGACGTGACGCGGATGCGCGAGGCCGGCGCGCACGGCATCGTCACCGGTGTGCTCACCGCGGGCGGCACGATCAATGCCCCGTTGATGCACGTGCTCGTGCGGATGGCCGGCCCGCTGCCGGTGACGTGCCACAAGGCGTTCGACGAGGTGCAGGACCTCGATGCCGCGCTCGACACCCTCATCGGACTCGGCGTGACGCGCGTGCTCACGTCTGGCGGCGCCGCCACGGCGACGGAGGGTACGGAGGCGCTGGCGCGTCTGGTGCAACGCGGCGCCGGCCGACTCACGATCATCGCCGGCGGCACCGTGCGCGCATCGAACGTGCGCGCGCTGGTCGACGCGACGGGCGTGGCCGAGGTGCACGCGCGAGTCATCCGCGAGGCGGGTCCCGCCGACGCGTCCACCCGCGCGCGCTGGGCGGCCGAGGTCGCCGCCCTGGCCGCCGCCGCCGGCTGACGAGTCTGGCCCGACTCAGCCGAAGATGCTTTTGGCGACGAACCAGACGTTGGCGGGGCGCTCGGCGAGGCGGCGCATGTACCACGGGAACCAGTAGGCGCCGTAGGCGATGAGCACGCGGCAGTTCCTGCGATCCTTCGCCAGGCGCCGCTGCTCGCCGCGCTGGATGCCGTAGAGCATGTGGATCTCGTAGTCGGTCGTCGGGATGCCGGCGGCATCGCCGTGACGCTCGAGCGTGTTGATGATCACGGTGTCGTGGGTGCCGAACACGGCGCGCGATCCGTGCGCGCGCGACTCCGGCGCCATCATCGTCTTCGCGAGCGTGACGTAGTTCGCATCGACGTCCGATTTCTGCGGGAACGCCACCGACTCGGGTTCCTTGTAGGCGCCCTTCACGAGACGGATGCCGACGCCTTCGCGAATCATCCGCGCGACGTCGTCCTTCGTGCGGTAGAGATAGGCCTGCAGCGCCACGCCGATGCGCGGCACGTCCTGACGCAGCCGGCTCACCATGTCGAGCGTGACGTCGACGTACGACGACTGCTCCATGTCGACCCAGAAGTAGCTGCCGGCCTCCATGGCCTTGCGGCCGATGGCGAGCGCGTTGCGGTAGGCGGCCTCGCGATCGACGTCGAGGCCGAGCTGCGTCAGCTTGATCGACGGCTCGCACACCAGGCCGCGCCGCTGCACGTCATCGATCACCTGCAGGTAGTGATCGCGCACCGCGTCGGCCTCGGCCATGTCGGCGACGTTCTCGCCGAGCCGCGTGAACACCGCGTGGATGCCCTGCTGCGCCTGCGTGGCGGCAGCCGCCAGCATGTCGTCGGAGGTCTCGCCCGGCATGAACACCGACACGGCGCGGCGCACGAAGGGCGCCTTGGTGCCGTGCTCGCGCAGCCAGCGGCTGTCGGACGCTTTCAGGAGGAGGGTGCGGGCGACGCTCATCTCCTCACGATACGATGAGGGCCGTGAAGAACGCGAACGATTCGCGGCGGATCGGGGCGTGAGCCGCCGCGTCGTGGTGGTGGGTGGCGGCGCCGCCGGCCTGATGGCCGCCATCGCCGCGCAGGAAGCCGGCGCGACCGTGACACTGGCGGAACGCACCACCGATGGCGGCCGCAAGATCCTGATCAGCGGCGGCGGCCGCTGCAACGTGCTGCCCTCGGCGCCGGCGCCCGAGCGATTCGTCTCCGAAGCCTCACCGCCGCTGGTGCGCACGCTGCTCAACGCGTGGCCGCTCGCCGAGCAGCATGCGTACTTCGAGGACGTCCTGGGGCTGCCGCTGGCGCTCGAGGCCGAATCCGGCAAGGTGTTCCCGGCGTCGAACCGCGCCCGCGACGTGCGCGACGCGCTGGTCGATCGCGCGCGCGCCCTCGACGTCACGTTGCGCGTCTCGACCACCGTCACGGCCGTCGTGCCCGACGGCGGGGCCTGGCGCGTGGCCACCGAGCGCGGCGACATCGCCGCCGACAGAGTCGTCGTCGCCACCGGCGGCCTGTCCGTGCCCACGACCGGCAGCACGGGCTTCGGGTTCGACGTGGCCATCGCCGCCGGCCACACGGTGCATCCACGCTTCGCGGCCTTGACGCCGCTCACCGCGTCGCCGCATCCCCACGCGGATCTCGCTGGCATCTCGCTCGACGTGCGGCTCACGGCCGAATCCGCGCGCGAGCGCGCCGTGTCCACCGGCGGCTTTCTCTTCACGCATCGCGGCTACTCGGGGCCGGCCGTGCTCGACGTGTCGCACGTGGCCGTGCGCAGCCTCGAGGCCGGTGGACCGCGCGCCAAGGTGCGCGTGGCGTGGACCTCCATCGACGCCGCCACCTGGACGGCCGCGTTCCTCGACGCCCGCGGCACCGCCTTCAACTTCGTCGCCCGCCACCTGCCACAACGCCTCGCCGAGATGCTGTTCGACGCCGCCGGCGTGACCCGCGAACGCACGTGCGCGCAGCTCCGTCGTGACGAACGAACGCGTCTGGTCACCGTCCTCACCGCGTTCGATCTGCCGTGGACCGGGCACGAGGGCTACCGCCCAGCCGAAGTGACTGGCGGCGGAGTCGCGCTCGACGAGTTGCAGCGCGCCACGCTCGAGAGCCGCAAGGCGCCGGGTCTGCACTTCTGCGGCGAGGTGCTCGACGCCTTCGGCCCGATCGGCGGCCACAACTTCATGTGGGCGTGGTCCACGGGTCGCACGGCCGGCCGCGGCGCGGCCGTCTGAGCCGTTGCGAAGCGTTCGCAACCACGGTCAAGCGCACGACACGCCGGCGTCGTAGAGTGCTGGCGCGCGCGAGTCGCGGGACTCCGGCGCACGGTCGAGGTGGTCGCCATCCGCGGGCAGACGCGCGCCACCGAATCGGCCACATCGACCGCTGGGCGCGTTCCCGTGAACACCCGCTGGCGCGACCCTCGTCTCAGTCGTGGGACGCCTCGAGGACTCGACCGCGAACCGTTGAATTTTCGCTTTTTGTTCGATCTATAATTCACCGCCTCAGGAGGCTGGAGTGCCCGACCCGATCGACGATTTGTCCGCGCTGCGCATCGAACGGCCACCGCTCGACCCGACCCGGCGTTCGTGGGGTAAGTGGGTCGCGGCGGCGGTCGTGGCCGCGGGACTGGGCGCCGCCTGGTGGCAGTGGTCGCAGCGCGTCGTGCCGATCGAGGTCGAAGTGGCGCAGGTCACCCAGCGCGCCGCCGGTACGCAGGCGTCGGTGCTGAACGCCTCGGGATACGTCACCGCCCGTCGTCGCGCCACCGTATCGTCGAAGGTCACCGGCAAGGTGATCGAGGTGAACGTGGAGGAAGGCATGGCGGTGCGCGCCGGCCAGGTGCTGGCGCGTCTCGACGACTCCACCATGCGGGCGTCGCTGGCGCTGGCCGAGGCCCAGCTCGAGGCGTCGCGCCAGGCCATACCCGAGGTGGAGGTCCGGCTCGACGAAGCCCGGCGCGTGCAGGCGCGCCGGCAGCGGCTCGCCTCCGACGGGCTCGTCACCGCCGCCGAGATCGACACCGCGAATGCCGAGGTGCTGTCGCTCACGGCGCGCATCGCCGCACTGCGCGAGCAGATTCGCGTGGCCGAGCAGCAGGTGGCACTGCAGCGGACGGCGCTCGACGACATGGTGATTCGCGCGCCGTTCTCGGGCGTGGCGATCTCGAAAGACGCCCAGCCCGGCGAGATGGTGTCGCCGGTGTCGGCCGGCGGCGGCTTCACGCGCACCGGCATCTGCACCATCGTCGACATGTCGTCGCTCGAAATCGAGGTCGACGTGAACGAAAGCTACATCAATCGCGTGGCCGCGAGTCAGCCGGTGAGCGCGGTGCTCGACGCCTATCCCGACTGGACGATTCCCGCCAGGGTGATCACCACCGTGCCGGCCGCCGATCGGCAGAAGGCCACCGTGCTGGTGCGCATCGGGTTCACGGCGCTCGATCCGCGCATCCTGCCCGACATGGGCGTGAAGGTCACCTTCCTGCGCGAAGAGTCGGGTGCGCCGGCCGCGCGTCCCGTGGCACTGGTGCCGAAGAGTGCCGTGCGCCGCGACGGCGGCGCCAGCTATGCCTTCGTCGTCACCCAAAACACCGTGGCCCGGCGCGCGATTCAGACCGCCGGCGCCGATGGCGACCGGGTCGAGGTCACCGCCGGCCTGTCGGCCGGCGAACGGGTCGTCGTCGCGGCGCCACCTGCCCTGGCCGAGGGCGCAATCATCACCGTCAAGTAAGGAGCCGTTCATGAGTGCACTGGTGCGCGTACGCGAGGTCCACAAGTACTTCACGCGAGGCGCCGAACGCATCGACGTCCTCAAGGGCGTGAACCTCGAGATCCCCCAGGGGGACTTCGTGGCGCTCATGGGGCCGTCGGGCTCGGGCAAAACGACGCTGCTCAACCTGCTCGGCGGACTCGACGGACCGTCGTCGGGCGCGGTCGAGGTCGGCGGCACGAACATCGCCGGGCTCTCGGGCAGTCAGCTCTCGCGATGGCGCGCGCATCACATCGGCTTCGTGTTCCAGCTCTACAACCTGCTGCCGGTGCTCACCGCCGAGCGCAACGTCGACCTGCCGCTGCTGCTCACCAACCTCTCGAAGGCGGAACGGCGCAAACGCGTGGCTATCGCGTTGAACGTCGTCGGACTCTCGGAACGCGCGAAGCACTACCCGCGGCAGCTCTCCGGCGGGCAGGAGCAGCGGGTGGGCATCGCCCGCGCGATCGTCACCGACCCCACGCTGCTGCTCGCCGACGAGCCCACCGGTGATCTCGATCGCAAGTCGGGCGACGAGATCCTCGACCTGCTCGCCGCCCTCAACGAGAAGCACGGCAAGACCATCGTGATGGTCACCCACGATCCGCGCGCCGCCGAGCGCGCCCGCCGCACCCTGCACCTCGAGAAGGGCGTGCTGCTCGGAGAGGCCGCATGAAGTACCTGCCGCTGCTCTGGAGCAGCCTGTGGCGCAAGAAGGTGCGCACCGTGTTCACGGTGCTGTCGGTGTTCGTCGCCTTCCTGCTGTTCGGCCTGCTCATGACGATCCGCACGGCGTTCAGCTTCGGCATCGACATGGCCGGGCTCGATCGCCTGATCCTGATCCACAAGGTCAGCCTGATCATGCCGCTGCCGGTGAGCTACCTCGAGCGCCTGCGCGCCACCGAGGGTGTGACGCTGGCCTCGCACCAGACCTGGTTCGGCGGTGTCTACCAGGACCCGGCCAACTTCTTCGCGCAGATGGCCGTCGAGCCCGAGCCGTTCCTGCAGCTCTATCCCGAGATCCGGGTGCCGGCCGAACAGCTCGCCGCCTGGAAGAACGACCGCCAGGGCGCGCTGGTCGGCATCGACCTCGCACGCCGGTTCGGCTGGAAGGTGGGCGACCGTATTCCGATCCAGGGCACGATCTGGCAGCCGAAGAGCGGCCAGGTCTGGGAATTCAACGTGGCCGGCATCTACGACGCCGATCCCGGGTTCGACAAGACGCAGTTCTTCTTCCGCTACGACTATCTCGACGAAAACCGCCAGGGCGGCGCCGGCCTGGTCGGCTGGTACGTCGTGCGCATCGACGACCCCGGGCAGTCGCAGGCGATGGCGGCGCGGTTCGACGACATGTTCGCCAACTCGTCGGCCGAGACCAAGACCACCACCGAGAAGGGTTTCGTGGAAGGCTTCGCCAAGCAGGTCGGCGACATCGGCACGATCATGATCGCGATCGTCGGTGCCGTGCTCTTCACCATGCTGCTGGTGGCCGCCAACACGATGGCGCAGTCGGTGCGCGAGCGCACGAACGAGGTCGGTGTGCTGAAGACGCTCGGCTTCTCGAGCGGGCAGATTCTGGCGCTGGTGCTCGGCGAGTCGCTGCTCATCGCCCTCATCGGCGGGGCCGCCGGGCTGGGCGTGGCGTGGCTGATCGTGCAGCAGGGGGATCCCACCAACGGCATGCTGCCCGTGTTCATGCTGCCCTCGCGCGACGTCGCGCTGGGCGGCGCCCTCGTGGTGCTGCTCGGACTGGTGGCGGGGGCCTGGCCGGCGGCGACCGCGATGCAACTGAAGATCACCGACGCCCTTCGACGGAGCTGAACATGCTGTCCTGGATCGGTCAGACGTTCGCGGTCACCGCCCTCAACCTGCGCACCATTCCGCAACGCCTCGGCTCGTCGGGCGTGGCCATCATCGGCATCGCCGGGGTCGTGGTGGTGCTCGTGTCGGTGCTGTCGATTGCCGCGGGATTCAGCGCCGCGATGCAGGAGGCCGGTTCGCCGGCCCGCGTGCTCGTGATGCGCAGCGGCGCCGACAGCGAGATGACGAGCGGCCTCACCGGCGTCGACGCCGACATCATCCGCCAGGCGCCAGGCCTCCGGCGCGACGGCCAGACGGCGCACGCCTCGGCCGAGCTCTACGTCATCATCGACCTGCCGAAGAAGAGCACCGGCACACCGGCCAACGTGCCCATGCGCGGCATCGAGGCGCAGACGCTGGCGGTGCGCGACAACGCCTCGATCGTCGAGGGCCGCATGCTGCAGTTCGGCACCAACGAGATCGTGGTCGGCAAGGCGGCGAGCGGCCAGTTCGCGGGGCTCACGGTGGGCAGCCAGGTGGTATCGGGACAGAACACCTGGACGGTGGTGGGCCTCTTCGAGGCCGACGGCGGCGTGAACGAAACCGAAATCTGGTGCGACGCCCGCGTGCTGCAGGGCGCCTACCGGCGCGGCAACACCTACCAGCTCGTGATGGCGCGGCTCGACACCGCCGACAGCTTCGCCACTTTCACCGACTGGCTCACCACGAACCCGCAGCTCAACGTGCAGGTGCGCCGCGAAACCGAGTACTACGCGCAGCAGTCGCGCGCGCTCAGCAGTCTCATCCGCGGCGTCGGCTTCGGCATCGCCGCGCTCATGGGCATCGGCGCCGTGTTCGGCGCCATCCTCACGATGTACACGGCGGTGTCGACGCGCTCCCGCGAGATCGCCACGCTGCGGGCGCTCGGCTTCGACGCCGCGTCGGTGGTGGTGTCGGTGATGATCGAGTCGCTGGCACTGGCCGCCATCGGCGGTGCGATCGGCGGCCTGCTGGCCTACGCGGCGTTCAACGGCTACCAGACGTCGACGATGAACTTCACCACGTTCAGCCAGGTCGCATTCGCCTTCAAGGTCACGCCGGCGCTGCTCGTGACGGGCCTCGTCTACGCCCTGATCATGGGCCTCATCGGCGGCATCTTCCCGGCCATCCGCGCCGCCCGGCTGCCGATTCCGACGGCGCTGCGCGCCCTGTGACCGGGCGCCCCGACGGCGCGACACCGGGCGTGGCCGGATCTTGACGATCATTGTCGTTCGTGCCACTCGATTCCGGCGCGGCGCCATCGCACACTGACGCATGCCGCCGCGCGACGCGCTCGACCTGGTGGTGCTCGGCGCGCTGTGGGGCGCCGCGTTCCTGTTCATGCGGGTGGCGGCGCCGGCCTTCGGCCCCGTCACGCTGATCGCGGTACGGGTGACCATCGCCGCCGCCCTGCTGCTGCCGCTCATCGTTCGCGAGGGCGGGATGGCGCAGGCGCGATCCGCGGCGGGCCGGCTGGCGCTGGTGGGCGCGCTGAACACCGCGATTCCGTTCACGCTGTTCGCCTACGCCGCGCTCACGCTGCCGGCCGGCCTGTCGTCAGTGCTCAACGCCACGGTGCCGCTCTTCGGGGCGCTGGTCGGCGTGGTGTGGCTGGGTGAACGTCCGCGGCCGCTGCAGTTCGTCGGCCTCGGGCTCGGCTTCGCCGGTGTGCTGGTGCTGGCGTGGCCCCGGCTCTCGAGCGCCTCCGACTGGCGGGCCGTGGCGGCCGCCCTCACGGCGACCCTGCTCTACGCCATTTCCGCGCACCTCACGCGACAGACCCTCACCGGCGTGCGGCCGGTAGTCATCGCCGGAGGCAGCATGACCGGGGCGGCGGCCGTGCTGCTGCCCCTTACGCTCGTGTGGCACCCGGCGTCGTCGCCCGCGTCCGGCGCCTGGGGGGCGGCGCTGATGCTCGGCGTGGCGAGCACCGCTATCGCCTACGTCATCTACTTCCGGCTGCTGGCCCGCGCGGGCCCCACCGTGGCGATGACGGTGACCTACCTGATCCCGGTGTTCGGCGTGTCGTGGGGCGCGGTGTTCCTGGGCGAGCGCCTCGCGAGCACAGCGCTCGCCGGCGGTGCGCTGGTGCTCACCGGTGTAGCGCTGACGACCCTGCGGCCCCGTTCGTCGATCTGACCGGCTGCGGCGTGACCGGCCCGGCTCAGGCGCGTTCCGACGGCCAGGGCTCGCCGGCGCGATGCCAGTCCGACGCGAGCTGTCCGCGCACGGCGTTCAGCACCTCGTCGCCGGTGACCGGCTTCGCGATGTAGGTGCCTTGCGCCTCGTCGCAGCCCGCGGCTCGCACGGCCCGCAGCACTTCCGCCGTCTCGACGCCTTCAGCCACCGCGTGCATGCCGAGCGCGTGCGCGAGGTCGGCTACCAGGCGGACGATCGCCTGGCTGCTCGTGGACGTGGTGCAACCGGCCACGAACATCCGGTCGATCTTCACCTCGGTGAACGGCTGCCGCTGCAGCAGTGCGAGCGACGAGTGTCCGGTGCCGAAGTCGTCGATCGAGAGGCCGAAGCCCTTCACCCGGAGCCGCGTGAGCACGTCGGTCAGCAGCACGCCGTCGCGGATGCTGGACGTCTCGGTGAGTTCCAGCGAGAGTCGCGTCGTGTCGACGCCCACCGCCCGGCAATGGGTTTCGAAGCGGTCGGCGATGCGCGAGTCGTGCAGGCTGCGTGCCGAGAGGTTCACGGCCATCTGCAGCGGGCAGCCGGCGTTGTCCCACGCCTTGATCTGAGCGCACGCCGCCTCGAGCACCCAGTCGGTCATCCGGTCGATGCACACCGACGACTCGGCGAACGGAATGAACTCGAGCGGCGACACGAGGCCACGCGAGGGATGCCGCCAGCGCACCAGCGCCTCCACCGAGGTGATCGTGCCCGTGCGCAGCGACACCTTCGGCTGGTAGAGCAGGAAGAACTCGTGGCGGTCGATCGCCGTCTGGATGCCGGCGGCCGTGAGCCACGGCTCGCCCAGCCGGTTCTCGCGCAGCACGCCTTCGAGCTCAGTGGGCGTGAAGGGCTTGGCCAGCGCCGCCGCCACGTCGAGCCCGCGGGCCAGGCCGACCTGTCGTGCCGCATCGAGTACGCGTTCGCCGGCGCCGCTGATGAGGATGATGCGGGCCGTGCTCTGGTCGGAGGCCAGCTGCGACAGGAGCTCGAGGCCGTCGACCACCGGCATCTGGAGGTCGACGATGATGTGCGTCGGCCCCCACGCCCGCACGCGCTCGAGGAAGTCGTCGCTGGTGGCGACCTGCATCGTCTGGTAGCCGGCGCGGTTGGCGATGCGGGCCACGAGGGCCCCGATCATGGCGTCGTCGTCGACGATGAGCAGGCGCTGGTCGGCGGAGCGGTCGTTCATTGCGGTTCAGTCGCGTCCGGCAGCCACCAGCGCGCCCCACAGCATAGGCCGGGACGACTGATTCGCACATCAGTCAGGGTCTGAATCTGGCGCCCCGGGCGGCCAGCTCTTCAACCTTCGTGTGCACGGCCGGTCTAAGCCCTTCGGATGCCGGCCGCTCCCCGCCCGGCCTGCCCTGCACGAATGTGAGGAGGCGCGTATGAGTGTGAGACGACGAGGCTGGACGGCCGTGCTGGCCGCCATGCTGGTGACGGCCACGGCCGCCAGCGCGGGGGCGCAGCACCGCCCCGGCAATGCACTGAACTGGGCGTTCGGCGGCACCGTGCACACGGTGGCGCGTGCCGGCCACATCGCGTTCGTGGGCGGACGCTTCAATGCCGTGGCGGCCCGCCACAACGTGACCGGCGGGTTCGCCGTGGCGTCGCCCGAAACGAGCCAGCGGGCGTTGCGCGCGGTGCGCGTGCACGGCAACGTGAACGCCGTGGTGCCCGACGGCGCCGGCGGCTGGTTCGTGGGTGGCAACTTCACGTTCGTCGGCGACGCGCGCCAGCCGCAGATTGCGCACATCCTGGCCAGCGGCCGGCTCGATCACTCGTGGAACGGCCGCGTGAACGGCCGCGTGCTGGCGCTGGCCGTGGTGGGCTCGACGCTGTACGTGGGCGGCGAGTTCACGCTGGCGGGCAGCGGACCCGGCACGCTGCTGCCGGCGGCGCGCCTGAACATGGCCGCGTTCGACGCCGCGACGGGCGTGCTCTCCGGCGCAGTCGCCGGCGGCGCGGACGCAATCGTCACGACGCTCGCGGCATCTGGCACGACGCTCTACGCCGGCGGCGACTTCGCCACGTTCGGCGGACAAGGCCGGGCGCGGCTGGCCGCCTACGACACCGCCACCGACACCGTGCTCGCGTGGAATCCCGGCGCGGACGGCAGCGTGCGCGAGATCGTCGCGGCGACCGGCGGCGCCTCGGTCTTCGTCGGCGGCGCCTTCGCGAACGCCGGCAGCGCCACGCGCGCCCACCTCGCACAGATCGACGCCGCCACCGGGTTGGCCACGGCGTGGAACCCAGGCGCGAGCGACGCCGTGACGGCGCTGGCGGTGGTCGGCGACACGCTCTACGTGGGCGGGCGCTTCACGCAGCTCGGCGGCGCGGCGCGCAACCACGCCGGCGCCGTGCACACCCAGACGGGCGCGCTGCAGGCCTGGGATCCGAACGCCGACGACGCGGTGCTGGCGTTCTCGGTCACCGGCACCACGCTCTACATGGGCGGCGAGTTCCTGAACGTCGGCGGCTCGGTGCGCCTGCACGCGGCGGCCGTGGATCTCACCACCGGCCGTCTCACCGCGTGGCATCCCGCCACCAACGACCCGGTGCGGACGATCGCCGCGGCCACCGATCGCGTGGCGCTCGGCGGCTCTTTCGAGGCGCTGGGTGGGCACCTGCGCCGTAACCTCGCCGCCATCGATCTCGACACCGGCCGCCTGCTGCCGTGGCGTCCGGCGCCGAACGGCGCGGTGCTGGCGCTGACGGTGGCGCGCGATCGCAGGATCTACGTGGGCGGCGCGTTCACCACGATGGCCGGGCAATCGCGCAGCCATCTGGCGGCGTTCGACCTCGCGACCCGCACGCTGGCCTCGTGGAATCCAGGCGCCGACGGCGACGTGCTGGCGCTGACCAGCGCCACCGACCCGTCGAACATCACCACGGTGTACGCCGGCGGCGACTTCGCCACGTCCGGCGGGCTGGCCCGCAGCCGCATCGCCGCCATCGACGGAGCCAGCGGCCTCGCCGTTGCCGCCTTCAACCCCGGCACGACCGACGACGCCGTGCTGACGCTCGACGCCGGGCCCAACGCGCTCTACGTCGGCGGCCGGTTCACCACGCTGTCGGGCGCGTCGATGCCCTACCTGGGCCGCCTCGATCGCGCCACCGGCACGGTGGATGCCGGGTGGTCGCCGGCGCCCGACGCGCTGGTGCGGTCGGTGCACGTCTCCAGCGGCGTCGTCTATGCGGCCGGCGGCTTCACGAGCATCGCCGGCGTGCCACGCGCGCACGTGGCGGCGCTGGGAACGGCGGCGCCGGCCGTGGCATCGGCGTGGCAGCCGAATCCGGATCGCGACGTGCACGTCGTACGGCGGGATGGTCCGTACGTGTTCCTCGGCGGCGCGTTCCGCACGGTGGACGGCGTCGTGCGCCCGCGCCTGGCCTCGGTGCTGGCGAACGCGGTGAATGCCGAGCCGTACCTGCTGCCGTGGCGACCGAAGTGGTACGGCCTGGTTCACACGCTCGATGCGCGGCTCGAGGGCGTGCTCGCCGGCGGCGAGGCGCTACCCGATCTCGACGATCAGGAGGTCGATCCGGTGGGCCGCCTGGCCTTCTATCCGCGCGCCGGCGTGCCCGGGCGTCCCGGCGCCCCGACCGACCTGCACACCTTCAGCAAGGATGGCCAGGTCGGCGTGGAATGGGGCCCGCCGCTGCGCGGCGCCGAGCCGCGGTTCTACCTGCTCGAAGTCGGCTCGACCTCGGGCGCCAACGACATCATCACGGCGTTCCGCGTCGACGACCTGTTCTACGACGCCAGCGGCGTACCGCCCGGCACCTACTTCCTGCGCGTGCGGGCGGTGTCGGCCGGCGGCATCGGACCGGCCTCGAACGAGGTGGAGCTGGTGGTCGGACCGTCCACCTGCGCCGCCCGTCCCGAGCCGCCGACCGATCTCGAGGCGGTGGTGAACGGCGGCACGGTGTCGATCACCTGGACGCCCAGCGTGACGCCGGGCGTGAGCGGGTACCGCATCGCCGCGAATCCGTTCGGTCTCGGCTCGTTCTTCTCGACGCTCGTGCCCGCGGGCACGACGACGTTCTCCGCACCGGCGCCGCCCGGCATCTTCGAGGTGCGCGTGCGCGCGGTCAGTGCGTGCGGTGCGAGCGAGGCCACCAACGACGTGGTGCTCGGCGTGGGCGGGGCGACGCTGCCCCCGGGCGCGCCCGAGGATCTCACCACCACGGTGAACGGCAGCGCGGTGACCTTCACGTGGAGCGTGCCGCTCACCGGCGGCACGGCCGCCGGCTACGTGCTCGAGGCGGGCACCGGTCCCGGCCTCAGCGACATCGCGCGCGTGCCGCTCGCCGGCACCACGCTCACCGCGCCGAACGTGCCGGCCGGGGCGTACTACGTCCGCGTGCGCGCGGTGAACGGCGCGGGCCTGGGTGAGGCATCGAGCGAGATCGAGCTCGTCGTGCCCTAGGCGCGCCTGATGCACTGCATGACGGCCCTGCCGGCAATCCAGCCGGCGGGGCCGTCGTGTGTACGGCCCTGCAGCCGGCGCGGCGCCGGTGCGATACGAGGAAGAGCCGCCCCGATCCGCCGGTAGCGCAACGCTATACTGAGCAGTCGTGGGCGTCCTTTCCGGAGGATCCAACCGCATGCGCCGCGCTTTCTTCGCCGCTCTCGTCGCCACCAGCCTCGCCGCCCCCGCCGCCGCCGACGTCACCATCAAGCAGACCAATGGCGGCAAGGGTCTGGGGATGTCGGGCACGACGGCCAGCGTCACCTACATCAAGGGCGGGAAGATGCGCTCCGAGACGGTCACCGGCGACACCACCCGGACGACCGTCTTCGACATCACCGCGCAGAAGATGTACTCGTTCGACTCGAAGAAGAAGGAAGCCGACGTCTGGAACCTGGCCGACTTCCAGGCCGAGATGGCGAAGAGCACGAACGTCGCCGAGATGAAGGCGTCGATCAAGCCGAACGGCCAGACCAGGCAGATCGCCGGCAGGACGGCCACCGGCTACGAGATGAACATCTCGGTGCCCACGGCCATGAACGGCGACCCGAACATGGCGATGACGGTGAACCTCACCGGGCCGGTATGGATCGTCAAGGGTGCGCCGGGCAGCGCGGACTGGTCGAACTTCTACAAGCTGGCGGCCGAGAAGGGGCTGATCTTCGGCGACCCGCGGGCCGCGAAGGGCAATGCCGGCCAGGCGAAGGCGATGGCCGAGATGTACCGGCAGATGGCCGCGCTCGGCGGCATCGCCTACGAGACCGAGACGACCGTCAAGCTCGAGGGCAGCGGTCCGCTGGCCGGCATGATGGCGAAGATGGGCGGCATGAGCATGACGACGACGGTGACCGAGGTCTCCACCGGCGCGCTGGCCGACGACCTCTTCGCCGTGCCGGCCGGTTACAAGTTGAAGGAGCGGAAGTAATCCTCCGCGACCTGCAGACGTCGCCGCACGTCGTCGCCGTCGAACTGCGACCGCCCCGGGCCGAGCTCGAGGCCGCAGCCGGCATCGACGCGTGGATCGACACCTACCACGCCATCAAGGGACTGGTGCGTCACGACGTCCGTGTGATGGTGACCGACAGTGCCGTGGGAGCGCAGGAAGAGAACAACCTGCGCCACCTCGTCACCAACCTCGGCGCCGACGTGCCGCGCAGTCGCGTCGTGCCGTTCCTGACGACGAAACACTCGATCGAGTTCTGCCTCGCTTACGCCGACCAGGTGGTCGACTACGGCTTTCCGTCACTCGTGGTACTCGGCGGCGACAAGCACGTCGGACGCCCGCGTGTGGTCGAACACGCCTGGCAGCTGCGGCAACTGATTCGCGAACGGCACCAGACGCTGCCACTGGGCGGCTGGGCCAATCCCGCGCAGGAGGCCGCGCGCCAGGTGGCGTACCTCACCGACGGCACGTTCACGGCCGACTTCTACCTCACGCAGATCGTCTCGCATCACGGCGCCGGGCAGGTCGAGACGTTCCTGCGCGAAGCGGAACGGCAGCAGGTGCAGGCGCCCGGCGTCTTCGGCGTCTTCTACTACCGCAGCGCCAAGCCCGCCACGCTGAAGACGCTCAGCCAGTTCCTGCCCGTGCCGGTCGACGGCCTGCTCGCCGAGTTCGCCGAGGGGCTCACGCCGGTCGACATCTGCGCGCGCTCGATTCGCACGCTGGTGAGCCTCGGGGTGAAACACTTTTACGTGAGCAACCTGCCGCTCGTGCGCACGGCCTCGGTGCTCTCCGCGATCCTCGCGAAAGCCGGGCTGACGCCAGCGCGGTAGCGCGACGAAAGGCCGTTGAATCGTGGCGACCCGCGCGGTGAAATGGCTGCTGGCGGTGCTGCTGCTCGGCGCGGTGGCGGTCGGCGCCGCGGCGCTCAGCGGACGTGGACCCGCGTGGCTCACCCGCCTCGCCGGGCGCGACGGCACCGCCGCGACGACGCCGGACTCGCGG
>WBZP01000039.1_pt4 | contig 32274 bp, 22 predicted proteins | sample 5204301 | NCBI WGS metagenome assembly WBZP01 (sample SAMN12412401, study PRJNA552823) | activated sludge metagenome | isolation source: activated sludge from nitrification reactor of wastewater treatment plant... | place: USA: Pennsylvania | collected 2017 | reverse complement strand
TGTAAAACTGGAAATGGAAAGCTGGTGGAACAAGAACGTGGAAGACCTGAGCAAGGGCATGAGCCAGAAACTACAGTTTGTAACCACGGTATTACACAGGCCCAAACTGATCATCCTGGATGAACCAACAAACGGGCTTGACCCGCAGGGAATTGCCGACATGCGAAACATGATCATCGGCCTCAGCAGGAATATGGGTAAAACAATCATCGTTTCTTCTCACCTCCTGAGCGAAATTGAACTGATGGCAAACCGTATGATCATCATGCACAAGGGTAAGAAAATGGTGGAAGGAAAGGTAGCAGAACTGCTGGATCCTTCAAACAGTATGGTGCAACTGGAAACAACAGACGACAGGGCAACATTTAAAGCGTTAAGTAATACGGCATGGGCTGCAAAGGCAACGTTAACGGATAAGCATATTCAAATCAGGTTAGGCAAAAATGAAATCCCTGCACTGGCAGAATCCCTGCACAGCATGGATGCTAAAATCCTGGCCATCCGACCACGCCATTCGCTGGAAGATTATTTCATTTCACTTACCAATGAACAAACCGATGCTTAACCTGCTTCAGATAGAGCTGTACAAGATATCAAAAAGGCCCCGTACTTATATCGCATTCGCTGCCATAACGGCCATCGTGGTCATATTCCAGCTTGCTTTTAAGGCAGACGGGAAAAGTTATATGGACCTGATGCTGCAAAGTGTTCAGGATAGTTTTGATATAGATAAAAGCAAAGCCATCAATGGTTATTTCATGTGCTATATCATACTGAACACCCTGTTAATACAAGTGCCCATACTGGTTGCCCTCATTGCAGGCGATGCCATTTCGGGTGAAGCAAATATGGGTACATTGAGGCTTTTGCTTACTAAACCGGTAAGCCGTACCAAACTAATACTGGTGAAGTTTGCAGCATCTGTTATCTATACAATAATGCTGCTGGTATGGATGGCTGTTATGGCCTTGTTCCTCAGCCTGCTTATATTCGGTGCAGATGATATGCTCATTTTCCGGGTGAAGGGGGACGAGTCGCTTATACTGCAGATAACCAGTGATGACATTATGTGGCGTTATTTTGCAGCCTTCGGTTATGCGGCTGTAGCGCTTACCGTTATTGCTGCGCTGGCAATGCTCCTGTCTGTGTTTGCTGAGAATTCGATTGGGCCCATCATTGCTACCGTATGTATCGTGATTGTTTGTACCGTAGTGTCAAATATAAATGTGCCTATAATAGACAAGCATGTGAAGCCCTGGCTGTTCACATCATACCTGGTTGGCTGGAAAGGATTCTTTTATATCGGCACCACTGCAGATGGCGAACCCATAAAGGGCAGCCTGGAGAACTGGCCGGCCATCAGGAACAGTTTGTACATACTGGCTGCGCATATCCTGGTGTTACTTGGCTCAACGGTGGTGATATTCAGGCGGAAAGATATTTTATCATGATAAAAATGGATTAATGTTAAGGAAATCAATTTTGCTGCCATTATTGCTGGTAACCGTTACCGGTATGTTGCAGGCGCAGGACATAAACCAGCTGGTGGCTAATGCCAAAGCAAAGCTTGGTAAGGTGAATGATTATGAAGCAAAGGGCAGGATGAAGACTAATGTCACTTTCCTGAAAGTTCCCGTAGCCAATGTGAAAGTATATTTTAAAGCACCTTCCAGGATGAAGATAAAGAGTGAAAAAGGGGTTTCTTTCGTTCCCAAAGGAGCGGTGAGCATCAACGCCGGCGGAGCGCTGGGAGGAAATGGTTATACCATCATTGATGCCGGTACAGACAAAGTGGGGAATACTTTGGTACGGGTGGCGAAATTGTTACCGCTGGATGAAAACAGTGAAGTGGTTTTATCTACCGTCTATATTGATCCGATTACAAGCCTCATCCTTAAATCGAGGACTACCACCAAAGAAAACGGCACATTTGAACTGGAAATGACTTTTAGCAGGTATGCGGAATTTGCTTTGCCGGATAAAGTGATTTTTTCTTTCAATACCAAGGATTATAAACTGCCCAAAGGGGTAACCTTCGATTTTGATGATGGTAGTACGGTAACGCAGGCAAATAAGGAGAAGCAAAAGAAAGGAAGAGCGGAAATAACATTCAGTAATTACATCATTAATAAAGGGGTATCCGACGAAGTGTTCAGGTAAAAAACATGTTAATGGGAACTGCCCCGTCATTCATCTATCTTCTCATCTACAGCATTGGCAATAACTGACCGGCTGATATTCTTTAACGGGTTGCTGTGCTGCTGGTCGTATTCACTCCTGTTGTGGATGATATCGATGCATTTGTATAACGCTTCCCGCAGCGATGCTTCATCTGCAATTCCCTTTCCGGCTATGTCAAAGGCAACACCATGATCGGGAGAAGTGCGCACCACTTTTAGTCCGGCCGTAAAATTAACACCTTCTCCTGTTGCAAGAGATTTAAAAGGAATGAGTCCCTGGTCGTGGTACATGGCCAGCACTGCATCAAACTTCTCATGTTGCCCACGGGCAAAAAAAGCATCTGCAGGGTATGGGCCAAAGCAAAATACATCTTTTTGTTTGGCGTCTTTGATGGCTGGTTTTATGATTGATTCCTCTTCTTTTCCAATAAGGCCCTCATCACCTGCATGCGGGTTAAGCGCCAAAACGGCAATCCTTGGTTTATTAAGCAGGAAGTCTCTTTTCAAAGACTGGTTCATCAGTTGAAGCTTGCTAACAATAGCTTCCCGGGTAATATTGGCTGCTACATCTTTTACGGCTACATGTTCGCTCAATAAAGCCACTTTAAGGTTATCGGCAACCATGAACATCACTACATCACCGGCCCCGAAAAAGTTTTTAAGGAATGGTGTATGGCCTGAGAATTTAAAACTGTCTGACTGGATATTCTTTTTATGAATAGGAGCCGTAACCAGCCCGTCTATCTTGCCGCTTTTTAAAGCTTCCGCTGCCATGAACAGGCTGATAGAAGCATACTTTCCGCCTGTATCATTCAATATACCGGGAGTAACAGGGATATCTTCTTCCCAGCAATTGAACACATTTACCTGTTTTGGGTTCAACCGGGTAGAATCTTTTACGATGGAACTGTTGATATTGATATCTGCCATCGATTTCCGGTAGAAATTAATCACTTTATTGTTTCCAAAAACAACCGGGATACACAGGTCAAGGATCCTGCTGTCACTTAATGTTTTAATGATAACCTCTATACCGATTCCGTTGATATCTCCGCAACTGAAACCAATCACCGGTCTTTTTTCAACATTTGTATGCATGCTTTGTGTTTAAACTTTGTAAAAATACAACTTCCGAATGTAATAACAGGTAAATAGACAATGCTTTACAACAGTACCTGGTTTATAAAATTCTGAAATCTGCCCTGCTGATTTTTTCCGGTATCTTTTTAGCGGAAAAAACCTTATTTTTATATAGATGCAGTGCGTTATCTACCTGTATATGCATAAATCTTTGCAATATGAAAAAGTACCTTCCGTTCATCCTGTTTTCCATTCTGATTTTTATAGCGCTTCATGGTAAGGCGGATGATATATGGATACCTTTTGGACAAAATGGAGTGAACCCGCCGATATGGAAATATAAAGGCGGAGGTACCAATCTGGATGCCGTTTCCTGGAAAACACTTGCATATGCTGAACCAGGATGGGTTAGCGGCGGATCTGCATTGGGGTTCGGATCCAGTGCGCCGGTGCGTAATACAGCCATACCCGAAAATAATTCCGCAGGCGGCGGGGGCGCATCAGGAGCACGTTACCCAACTTTGTATTTCAGGAAGGTTATTAATATACCGGACCTTTCTGTGTATGCGAATTTCCTGCTCAGGACAAAATTTGATGACGGGATCGTGGTTTGGATCAATGGTGTTCAGGCATATATTAATAATATAGCTGCATCGCCTTCCTATTCCACACTGGCAACAACTGCTATCGCCAACAACGGGGCAGATATTTACAGCAGCACGTTGAACAATTCTTTATTTGTAACCGGGGAAAATATTATTGCGGTTGAAATACATCAAAGTGCCTTAAATAGTTCAGACTTGTTTTTCGACCTTGAACTTACCGGTATTCATCTGGCCCAACCGGCTGATGTGCAGTTTTTCCCGTTTGGACAGAACCTGGCCGGTGCACCGGCATGGAAATACAAAGGTGGCGGTACCAACCTGGATGCCGTTGCCTGGAAAGACCTGGCTTATGCTGAGCCATCATGGGTTACGGGAAATGCAGCACTGGGATTTGGAACCAATCCACCAGTTAGAAATACAGCGATTCCTGAAAATACATCGGCAGGCGGCGGTGGAACTTCCGGTGCCAGGTATCCGACCATGTATTTCAGGAAACTAGTGAATGTGCCAGATCCAAACATATTTGCAAATTTCAGGATACGGGCAAAATTTGATGACGGGATTGTTATATGGATCAACGGAGTAGAAGCTTTCCGAAACAATATCAATGCAAACCCGTCCTATGCCAGTTTAGCCAATACGGCCATTGCCAATAACGGGGCAGATATATATACTGGCTTTGTATCAAAAAACATGTTCAATGCAGGTGACAATATCATAGCTGTAGAAGTGCACCAGAATTCAATTACCAGCAGCGACCTGTTTTTCGATATGGAACTTACGGGGATAGGATCCTCCATCAGCTCGTTAACCCGTGGCCCGTATTTGCAGGTGGGAAAAGAAGATTCCATCACCATACGCTGGCGGACCGATTTACCAACCGATTCAAAAGTTACCTGGGGTTTTTCTTATGGAAATTATCCCAATTCAAAAGTTTTAAGCGAGTTGACTACAGAGCACATCGTTCGTATTGGCGGGTTAACGGCAGACAGGAAATACTGGTATACCATTGGCAGCACAACGCAAACATTGCAATCTGCCGGTTCCAATTATTTTTTAACCTTACCACGTGCCAATACGCCCCGTAAATTGCGGTTCCTGGCTTTGGGCGATTGTGGCAATGCTTCCGCCAACCAGGTAAATGTTAAGAATACTTTTCTTGAATTCAACGGAAACAATGATGTGGATGCCATGATATTGCTCGGCGATAATGCATATAACTCCGGTACAGATGAAGAATACCAGGCCAAGTTCTTTGATATATACAAAGATGATATTTTACGAAATATAAAACTTTACCCGGCTCCCGGAAACCATGATTATGGAAACACTACTGCCAATACCGGGTTAAGGAATTTGCCCTATCACCAGATTTTTAATGTGCCGATGGCCGGCGAAATAGGTGGCGTACCGTCTGGTGTAACCAATTACTATTCATTCAATATTGGCGATGTGCATTTCATTTCCCTGGATTCATATGGAAAGGATGATGCCAATACAACCTACATGTATGATACCAGCGGCGCGCAGGCCACCTGGCTGAAAGCTGACCTGGCGGCCAATACAAAGAAATGGACCGTTGCGTATTTCCATCATCCGCCGTATACAAAAACCAGCCATACATCTGATACCGAAACGGACCTGATAGCCATACGGGAAAGGTTTGTGCGCATCCTTGAACGTAACGGGGTTGACCTGGTGCTTTGCGGGCATTCGCACGGTTATGAAAGAAGTTATCTCCTTAAAGGGTTTTACAACACCTATGCCAGCCCGTTATTGGATGCAAATTTTAATTCATCCACACATACGGCCACCGGAAACCTGCAAAATGCGAAGTATGACGGAACAGCCAATTCCTGTGCCTATGCATACAATTCCGGTAAGTATAACCATGGTTCCATGTACATAGTTTCCGGCTCTGCGGGGCAGATTGGCGGAACAACGGCCGGTTACCCGCAAAACTGCATGTACTATTCGGATGTTACGAATGGCGGCTGTTTGTATTTTGAAGTGGACAGCAACCGGCTGGATGTGAAATTCATTTCGTATGCAACTGCTCCAACTCCGGTGATACGCGACCAGTTCACTATTTTCAAGGATGTGAATAAAGTGCAGGATATCATCATTCGCCCGAATACAGCGCTTACGCTGAGTGCATCCTGGCGGGGCACTTACCTGTGGCCAAATAACGGTTCCGCCACCACGCAGGGGGTTTCTGTAAACACATCAACAGTGGGTGATTATGATTATATAGTGCGTGACGCAAACAATTGTATACGCGATTCATTTCACGTGATTGTGACTCTCCCGTTGCCGGTTACGGCAGGTTCTTTTACAGCAACTCCTGTTGATGATATCGTACAGCTCAAATGGTCTACTGAACAGGAAGTGAATAACAGGTTCTTTACGGTTGAAAAGTCAATTGACGGGCGAAACTATTCATTCCTTGGTAATGTAGATGCTGCGGGTAATTCAACAGTTACCAGGCACTACCAGCTAAAAGACATTCATCCGTCATATGGTTTAAACTATTACCGGTTATCCCAAACAGATATGGATGGCCAGCGCAGGACTATCGAAGTGAAGCGGGTGAACTTCAAAAGCCCGAAAGGGTTTCATATGAAAGTACAGCCAGGGGGTAACGGCCTGCTGGATGTAACCGTATATGATCAGGATATGGGGGTTGTTAACCTGGAAGTAATCGACATAACCGGCCGGAAAGTGAAGGCGGAATCATTTTATACTAGTTCGCAAACACATCATCATACCCTGCAGCTTTTGAAAGCAGTGTATATCATTAAACTTACAAATGGCAAGGGTAAATCAATCAGCAGGAAAGTGACCGTTGAATAGGTTGATTCACTAATAACCAATGAATGAAATCACTTCTTTTTCCGGAGGTGGTTTTCATTAACTTTGCAGCGATATGTATACGGTAAAAAAATCGCTGGGCCAGCATTTTCTCAAAGATGAAGCCGTAATTGATAAGATTGTAGCTGCGTTGCACGAACACCCTTTCAGCAACCTGCTGGAAGTTGGGCCGGGAACCGGGGCATTAACAAAACACCTGCTAAACATCCCAAACATACATTTTAAGGCAGTGGAACTGGATGATGAAAAAGTGGATTACCTGGAAAAGCATTTCCCTTCATTAAAAGGCCGTATAATTCATCAAAGTTTCCTGGAAATGGATAAACCTTTTGAGGAACCGTTTACCGTTATTGGAAATTTTCCTTATAACATTTCAACTCAAATCCTGTTCAGGGTGTTAGACTGGAAGGAAGATGTGCCGGTAGTAATCGGGATGTTCCAGAAAGAAGTGGCAGAGCGTGCAGCGTCTGGCCCGGGTAATAAGGTCTATGGTGTGCTCAGTGTATTAATACAGGCATATTATGATGTTGAATACCTGTTTGACGTATTACCCGGCAGTTTCAATCCCCCGCCAAAGATCAACAGCGGGGTGATCAGGCTTACCAGGAAAAAAGAGTCTTTGAATATGAAATCGGCCCGGTCCTACAACCTGCTGGTAAAAACGGCCTTTAACCAGCGCCGTAAGACATTACGAAACGCAGTAAAAGGACTGTTTGAACCCGAAATGCTGCAGGATGAAATGTTTAATTTGCGTGCAGAAGCATTGAGTATCCATGATTTTGCATCATTAACCTTTAAAATGAGATAAAATGAGATTTGTGTTTGCTTCCCTGGCCATCGTATCAATGGCAGCCTGTTATACACCCAGGTTTGCCTATAGCCCAACGGCCCATAATGTACCTGTACTTACTGAGAAAAATGACAGTAAGCTGGCTTTCAATTATTCAACCAATGCCGATGCCAGGTCTACCGAAAACAGTTATGACCGGAACAGGGCCAATGGGGCAGATATCCAGGCTGCATATGCAATTACACCGCATGTGGGCGTTCAGGCAAGTTATTTTACCCGGAAAGAAACAACCTATGATAATTCTGCCGACTTTGGTTTCGACAGCAGTGTAATCAGGTATAAAAGAAACCTGTTTGAATTAGGCGCCGGATATTTCACACCCATAAACGACAGTAAAAAAGTGATGTTCCAGGTGTTTGGCGGAATCGGCTTTGGCCGTTTTACTTTTAACGACAACGGTAAAGACAATAATCAACTGCCATATTACCGCTACCACAATGCAGATATATTCAAGTATTACCTGGAACCTGCCATCAGTTTCCGCAGCAGGGAAGTTTTTGCTGCTTCATTGTCTACCAGGTTCAGCGTAGTTAAATTCAGGAATATTCAAACCAATTATACCCAGGTAGAGAAACAGGATTATAAGCTGGATAGCATCAACAGGTATTCAAGCATATTTTTTGAACCCGCTTTTGTCAATTCATATGGGTTGAATAATTTGCCCGGCATACGGTTAGAATACCAGCTTGGTCTCAGTTTCCTGATGAGCCGACAGATAATGGATTACCGGACTTTCAATTTTTCAATCGGTTTGCTGTTCGACATACCTAAACTGATTAAAGGTATCAACCGGCAAAAGGATTAATGGAATGCTTGTATTTGGGTAAATGATATTTAATGGCTCCCGTAAATGACTGTAATTTTTTCTGCATGGGAAAAAATGTATTTTTACATGCTGATACCAGTCTCTTAAGTAAATAATTTTAATCAGTTTTCATGTCATTTACCCCTTCCAATAAAATACGGATTGTAACGGCAGCGGCGTTGTTTGACGGCCATGATGCGGCTATTAATATTATGCGCCGTATCCTGCAAAGCAAAGGCGCTGAGATCATACACCTGGGCCATAACAGGAGCGTGGCCGATATTGTAGAATGTGCCATTGAAGAAGATGTACAGGGAATTGCCATTACCAGCTACCAGGGCGGACATGTAGAGTTTTTCAAATACATGAAAGACCTGCTGGAAGAAAACGGATGCGGGCATATAAAGATTTTTGGTGGCGGCGGCGGAACCATCCTGCCTTCTGAAATTGAAGAATTGCATAATTATGGCATTACACGGATTTACAGTCCGGATGATGGAAGGCATATGGGACTGGAAGGTATGATTGAAGACGTGATCAGGCAGTGCGATTTTTCTTTGAATGGGAACCTGGCTATAAAAGGCGAGTTGAAACTGGGTGAAGCAAGGGATATCCGGAAAATTGCCCGGTTAATTTCAAACGTGGAAAATGGAAATGCTGAAGCCAATGCAGCCATTGCCATTGATAATCCGAATACGGCTGCAAAAAGCCCGGTACTGGGTATAACGGGTACGGGTGGGGCAGGAAAAAGCAGTGTTACAGACGAGATAGTAAGAAGGTTTTTACATATGTATACTGATAAAACCATCGCTGTTATTTCTGTTGACCCAAGCAAAAAGAAAACAGGCGGTGCACTGCTTGGCGACAGGATCAGGATGAATGCCATTTCTTCGCCCCGTGCTTATATGCGCAGCCTGGCTACCAGGGAAAGCGACAAGGCACTGAGCAAATATGTGCAGGAAGCCATTGATATATGCAAACAGGCCGGCTATGATTTCATCATCCTTGAAAGTGCGGGCGTGGGCCAAAGCGATGCATCCATTTTGGATTATTGCGATATAAGCATGTATGTGATGACACCAGAGTACGGGGCTCCGTCTCAACTGGAAAAAATAAACATGCTTGATTATGCAGATGTAGTTTGCGTTAACAAGTTTGATAAAGCAGGCGCTTTGGATGCATTGCATGATGTACGCAAGCAATACAAGCGTAACCATGGCCTGTGGGAGAAGAAAGATGACGACTTACCGGTGGTGGGAACCATTGCAGCCCAGTTCAATGATGCCGGCGTAAATGAACTTTTTGAAAGGCTGATGGAAAAACTGGAAGAAAAGACCGGTGTTACATTCAAAGGATCTATAATTCATCATGCACATAGTAAAGATACAAGCAACCAGAGTACCATCATTCCACCTAACAGGGTACGCTATTTATCTGAAATTGCGGAAACCATAAAGACATATGATGAACAGGCAGACCAGCAGGCGGCTATTGCCAGTAAGTTATACCAGGTTGACGGGGCTATAAAAACACTGTCGGCAGTTTCAGCCCCGGATGCGGTTTCAGAACTTGAAAAATTAAAAAAACACCTGGAAGGCCAACTCCATCCCGGCGCAAAAAAATTACTCGATAATTGGGCGTCTACGCAAGAACGTTATAGTAAGGATCATTATGAATTCCAGGTACGCGACAAGGTCATTAAGCAACCGCTTACCTATAAAAGTTTATCAGGTACGGTTTTACCCAAAGTGTTGTTGCCCAAATACAGCGACTGGGGTGATATCCTGAAATGGCAGTTACAGGAAAATGTGCCGGGAGAATTCCCTTACACGGCAGGTGTGTTTCCTTTAAAACGTGAAGGAGAAGACCCAACCAGGATGTTTGCAGGCGAAGGCGGCCCCGAACGCACAAACCGCAGGTTCCATTATGTTAGCCTGGGACAACCGGCCAAGCGCCTGAGTACGGCTTTTGACAGTGTAACATTATATGGGGAAGACCCGGCTTACCGCCCTGATATTTATGGAAAAGTGGGCAACAGCGGGGTTAGCATCGCCACAGTGGACGATGCCAAGAAATTGTACAGCGGGTTTGACCTTTGTGATCCGAAAACATCGGTGAGCATGACGATCAACGGCCCTGCACCGATATTGCTCGCTTTTTTCATGAATGCGGCTATCGACCAGCAATGTGAAAAGTATATTATGGATAACAACCTCAGGGATGAGGTGAACAGCATCATTGAATCACGCTACAACGTTCATACGTTACCGAAATATACCGGAACGGATGGGTTGCCGGTAATTCCTGAAAAAGGCGAATTGAAAGGGGCGTTACCTGCAGGAAACAACGGCCTCGGGTTAAAACTCCTCGGGTTAAGCGGAAAAGACGTATTACCTGCCGATGTGTACGAAGAGATAAAAGCCAGGGCGCTGTCTACCGTGCGGGGCACTGTGCAGGCTGACATTTTAAAAGAAGACCAGGCACAAAACACCTGTATATTTTCTACGGAATTCGCTTTGAAACTGATGGGCGATGTACAGCAGTACTTCATCAATAACAATGTGCAGAATTTTTACAGCGTAAGTATCAGCGGTTACCATATTGCTGAAGCAGGCGCCAACCCGATCAGCCAGCTGGCATTCACCTTATCAAACGGGTTTACCTATGTTGAGTATTACCTGAGCCGGGGCATGCATATAGATGATTTCGCACCCAACCTGTCTTTCTTTTTCAGTAATGGCATGGATCCTGAATACAGTGTGATTGGCCGTGTGGCCAGGCGCATCTGGGCAAAGGCGATGAAGAACAAATACAAGGCAAACAGCCGCAGCCAGAAACTGAAATACCATATTCAAACAAGTGGCAGGAGCCTGCACGCACAGGAAATAGATTTCAACGATATACGTACAACCCTGCAGGCATTATACGCCATATATGATAACTGTAACTCGTTACATACTAACGCTTACGATGAAGCGATAACTACACCTACCGAAGAAAGCGTACGCAGGGCCATGGCAATACAGCTTATCATTAACCGCGAACTTGGTACGGCTAAGAATGAAAATCCCAACCAGGGATCATTTCTGATAGAGGAACTTACAGACCTGGTGGAAGAAGCCGTTATGGCTGAATTCAACCGCATTACAGAAAGAGGCGGCGTTTTGGGCGCCATGGAACGCATGTACCAGCGGAATAAGATACAGGAAGAAAGCCTGTATTATGAAACCCTGAAGCATACCGGCGAATACCCGATTGTGGGGGTTAATACATTCCTGAGCAAGAAAGGTTCGCCAACTGTATTGCCTACTGAAGTTATCAGGTCTACAACAGAAGAAAAAGAGTTCCAGATAAAAGCACTGGAAGCCTTTCAGCAGCGGCATGCCGAAAAAAGTGCCGGCATGCTTACCCGGCTTCAGCAGGTTGCCATCAGCAACGGGAACCTTTTTGAAGAACTGATGGAGACTGTTAAATACTGTTCTCTGGGGCAGATCACAAATGCGTTGTATAGCGTAGGCGGGCAATATCGACGCAATATGTAATGCTGTTTTTTTAGTTCACTATCTCTTTCATATGAAGCGGTTCTTCACTATACTGTTCTACTTAGGAATGGGACAGGCACTTTCTGCACAATTACGTTTGCCAGCCATATTTACCGATAACATGGTAATGCAGCAGCAGGTTGCCAATAAGGTTTGGGGTTGGGCACTGCCTTCTGAAACTGTTCGCGTGAGAATCCTGCAAAAAGAATATTCCAACATAGCTGATAATTCCGGGCATTGGAGCATTACACTATCACCGGTACCGGCATTTACAAAAGCCGTCATGGTTATTTCAACAGCTACAAAAGAAATCAGCATATCAAATATTATTTTCGGTGAGGTTTGGGTTTGTGGCGGACAGAGCAATATGGAATACACAATGCAGGATGTGTCTGCAACCTACCCTGATGAAATTAGTTCAGCAATGAATGATGATATCAGGTTTATTGTTGTGGATCATAAAATAAGCAATAAGGAAGAATCATCTTTTACCGCAGCATCCAATCCTTACTGGCAGGCGATAAACCGGGAAAGTGTAAGGCGCTGTTCAGCCATTGCTTATTTTTTCGCAAAAAAGATTCATCAGCGTTCAGGCATTCCGGTTGGATTGATTGTAAATCCCTGGGGAGGGACAACCCAGCAGGCCTGGATGCCACCGGAGGCGCTGGAGCCATTTCCTGCCTATAAAGCAATTTATGAAAAGGATATCCTACCAATTAACATGGATGACCTTGATGAATATGCAAGCCGGTTTGAAAAACAGTATGTAATTGACAAATCATCCGCATATCCGGGCTTTGCTGCAAACCTGCTCCCGGGTTATGATGATGCGTTGTGGGAAGACTTCATGCTTCCCAAGCAATGGGAAGAAAACGGCTATCCCGATATTGATGGCCTGGCTGCATTCAGGATCAGGGTTAGGCTAACAGAATCGGATATCAATCATGATGCCGTGTTGCATTTTCCGGCCATTGATGATGCAGACAGTACGTTTGTAAACGGGCATTTTGTTGGAACCCTGCATGCATGGAATAAGAAACGTGTTTATACTGTACCAAAGGCATTTCTTAAACCGGGGGAAAATATCATACAGGTAAAAGTGGAAGACACCGGGGGCGGTGGCGGCTTCAGTGAAGATGCGGATAGCTTTTTTCTGTCAGTTAATAACGGTAATGCATACAGGAATATAAGTTTGCAGGGAAAAGCCAAATTCAGGTTCCTGGCCAGGATGGGAAACATTTCAGGGAATGTTACTATGGGCAACCTGAAGAACCAGCCATCCGTTTTGTTCAATGGCATGATGGCGCCATTGCTTAATTATTCAATCAGGGGATTTATCTGGTACCAGGGGGAAAGCAATGTTGCAATGTATGATGAATTCAGGTCTCTTTTCCCGGCATTTATCAGCAGTATCAGAAAACGGTGGGGCATAGGTGATTTTCCGTTTCTTTTTGTTCAGCTCTCATCCTATAACCCGTCATTGAAAGAACCGGAGATTAGTAACTGGGCTGAACTAAGGGATGCGCAAACCGAAGCCCTGCGGCTTCCTAATACATCAATGGCGGTAAGTTATGATGTTGGCGATATTTCTGATATACATCCGCAACACAAACAGGAACCTGGTGAAAGGCTTGCTGCAGCTGCTCTTGGAACCGTGTATCGATCAGGCATTAAAACGTTTACAGGCCCGTCATTCAGTAAATACGCCATCAATAATACAAACCTTATAAGTATCTATTTCAATCATACGGGAAAGGGCCTGGTGTCCAAAACAGCTGATCTTTCCGGGTTTGAAATCAGTTATGACGGTAAAACATTTACCCCCGTAGCAGCAGCTGTCAACGGGAAAAAGGTGAATATACAATGCAATGCCATTCCTACAGTAATCAGGTATGCCTGGGGCAATGCGCCTTTGCAGGCAGGATTAATGAACAGGGAAGGTTTTCCGGCTGTGCCTTTCAGGGTTAATATACGATAAACCAACTCCACTTTTTTTTAAAAGTACCGGTTTAACTTTCAAATATGTAGTGTTTTTGCTGCTTATTAATAATAGCTTAATATTCTATTAATATTATGTTCATTTCTGTTGTATTTATTTGCATAGAGTAATTGCTTATCAATGCATACCCGTTTTGGGTCTGCAGTATCATAATTGAAACCGTAACAGATGAAGAAAATCCATTTTTTTGTTCAAAGTTTGGTTATTAGGGTATTCCTGGCATGGTATACCGAATTCAATTCTCCCCTAAAATTCATCAAAGTAAGATAATAGTGCAGCCCCCAAAAAGGAGTGTGGACATCGTTGTCATCTCAGATGTACATCTTGGGACTTATGGTTGCCATGCTAAAGAATTGCTTTTTTACCTGAAAAGTATTAAGCCTAAAACGGTTATTCTTAACGGTGATATCATAGATATCTGGCAATTCAGCAAAAGATATTGGCCTAAAAGCCATATGAAAGTGATAAAGCAAATCATGCATTGGATGACAAAGAAAGTCAAGATCTATTATATCACCGGGAACCATGATGAAATGTTGAGAAAGTTTTCCGGTTTCAAGATGGGTTCTTTTAAGATTGTAGATAAGCTTGTACTGCCTGTTGCAGATGAAAAGAAGGCATGGTTTTTTCACGGAGATGTATTTGATGTTACCATGCAACATTCCAAATGGCTTGCCAGGCTTGGGGCTGTTGGTTATGATTTATTAATCCTGATAAACAGGTTTATAAATTTCATTTCAGAAAAATTACTCAATAAGGGGAAACTGTCTTTGTCTAAGAAGATCAAGAACAGTGTTAAGTCTGCTGTTAAGTTCATAAATAGCTTTGAACAGACTGCCGCAGACATAGCAATAGCCAATTCTTATGATTATGTGGTTTGCGGGCATATACATCAACCGGAAATGAGGGAGATAACCAATGAACAAGGTTCTGTTGTGTATCTGAATTCGGGAGACTGGATTGAAAACCTAACAGCACTTGAGTATACAGACGGAAAATGGAGCATATACAAATTTGACGCTGCTGATATGATACATGTGAAGCAACATATTGAAGAAACAGAGCCAAGTAACTCACAGTTATTTGAAGAGTTACTTGCCGGGTTCAACTTAATGAGGGCAACATGAAAATACTTTATGCAATCCAGGGAACTGGTAATGGACACATAAGCAGGGCAAGGGATATCATTCCTGTTTTGTCAAAAATGGGCGAACTTGATATCCTCATAAGCGGTACGGAAGCGGAAGTGGAGTTACCGTATCCGGTAAAATACAGGTTTAAGGGATTGAGTTTTGTGTTCGGAAAAAAAGGCGGAATCGACCTGATGGCGACATACAAAAAGGGAAACCTTAAAAGGTTATATGATGAGATAAAGAGTTTGCCGGTTGAAAATTATGATATTGTGATGAATGATTTTGAGCCGGTAAGCGCCTGGGCATGTAAACTTAAAAATAAGCTTTGTATAGGGTTGAGCCACCAGGCTGCAGTTGTTAATAAGCTAGCGCCCAAGCCCAAGAAGAAAGATGTTGTTGGTTATGCTGTGCTTAAGAATTACGCACCTGTTACAGTGAAATTCGGTTTTCATTTTCAGGCCTATGATACCGATATATTCACACCGGTAATCCGGTCGCAAATCAGGAATGCAGAAGCAAAGAACAAAGGGCATTATACCGTTTACCTTCCTTCATATTCCGACGAACGAATTGTTCATATGCTTGAACATTTTCCCGAAATTGAATGGCAGGTATTTTCAAAGCATACATCAAAAACATATGAAGTAGGAAATATAAAACTATTTCCGGTAAATAATGAGGGTTTCATTGAGAGCTTTGTATCATGTACCGGAATTTTATGTGGAGCCGGTTTTGAAACACCTGCAGAAGCCCTTTATCTGAATAAAAAACTGATGGTGATTCCTATGAAAGGCCAGTACGAACAGCAATGTAATGCTGCTGCTTTAAAAGAGATGGGTGTACCTGTAATAAAAAGCCTGAAAGAAAAACACAAGGATAAGATAAAAAACTGGATAAACGATTACAAACTAATTGCAGTTGATTATCCCGATAATACCGAGTTCATTGTTTCCGGGATAATGAAAACAGCATTGTCCGGGGAGTTTGCTCAAAAAACCATTCTTTTAGGTAAGGCACCTGTTTCAGAAAAAAAGTTCAGGCGCTTAAACTTTGCCAGGATACTCAACCAAATCTCCCACTCATAATGACATTTTCGAGAGCAGATTTTGGGGATGATTTTGCATGGGGTGTTTCTACTGCAGCTTACCAGGTGGAAGGTGCCTGCGATGCTGACGGTAAAGGCCCATCAATATGGGATGATTTTGTAAAAAAGCCGCGTAAAATATATAGAAACCAGCATGCTCGTATTGCCTGCGATTTTTATAACCGCTATAAGGAGGATACAGCATTAATCAAAGCACTGAATATTCCCATTCATCGGTTATCCATTTCATGGAGCAGGATATTGCCTGATGGAACCGGCAGGCTGAACAGGAAAGGAATTGATTTTTATAACCGGTTAATTGACCATTCTCTTGAAATGGGTATACAACCCTGGGTTACTTTGTATCACTGGGATCTCCCTTTGTCACTGCATCGTGATGGCGGTTGGACAAACAGGGATGTGGTTAATTGGTTTGGATATTATGTTGATCAATGTGCCAGGCTATTTGGAGATAGGGTACAAAACTGGATGGTATTAAATGAACCGATGGTTTTCACCGGGGCAGGTTATTTTTTAGGCATACATGCTCCCGGGAAAAAAGGTCTGAAAAATTTCCTTTCCGCAGTTCATCATGCTGCCTTATGTCAGGCAGAAGGAGGAAGGATTCTGAGGCAAACGAATACATCTTTCAATATAGGAACAACATTTTCCTGTTCACACCTGGAACCATTCAGGAATAATCAAAAAGATATTCTGGCAACTGCAAAAGCAGATGTTATAATAAACAGGTTATTTATAGAACCTTTACTGGGTATGGGATATCCGGTATCAGACCTGAAGATACTGGAACGGCTGGAACAATTTATCAGGCCGGGTGATGAGGAGAAACTCGCTTTCAAAATGGATTTCATCGGACTGCAGAATTATACCAGGGAGATGATAACCCATTCTGCATTTATGCCTTATATAAAAGCAAAAATAGTTAAAGCGGAAAAGAGAGCTGTTGAAACTACTTTAATGAAATGGGAAGTGTATCCCGAAGCGATGTACCACGTGTTGAAGAAATTTGGGCAATACAAATCTATACCGAAAATTATAGTTACAGAGAATGGAGCCGCTTTTGAAGACAAATTGCAAAATGAAACGATTGATGACATTAAAAGGCGTGAATATATCTGTAAGAACTTATACCAGTTATTAAAAGCAAAGAATGAAGGCGTGAAAGTTGATGGATATTTTGTTTGGACATTGCTGGATAATTTTGAATGGGCAGAAGGTTATCATCCAACATTCGGGCTTGTTCATGTTGACTTCACAACTCAGAAGCGGATAATAAAGGAATCCGGATATTGGTTTGGCAGGCTTTTGAAGGGCGAGATTGTGAGTTAACATTATCCTATCGGTTTAGTAACAATTCCATAAAATTTAATTAACCTGTATTATCTGTGCTTGAAAGGATTATTATATAATATTGCCTGTTGAAATTTGTATTTATAAACGGTTATCCTGCAGTTTCATTTATGCAAGTTTTATCTACTTCCTCTTTTCAAATAAGTCTTAATTATTGTTATATGCAGGGCATTAAATTTTTTGAATATAAATATCTGCTGGATAACCTTAAAAGAATTAAGGAAGACAATATATCCCTATTTCCTGAGGGACACGAAGAGCAAATCTTTCGTTCAGAAGAAATGCTCATCAAAATCTATGAAGATTACCGGAAGACTTTAATTAGAGTTGCAGAAATAACTAAGCAATTCGATGAGCATAAGTTGACTATAAGAAAACTTGTAAGCAGGCATAAGAATTGTAAAAAATTCCTTACCGATAAACGGATTTGGTAGCGGTATTTCTTTCCAGGGTGATATTTACCCGCTTTACATACTTTGTGTTGTTAGCTGTCTCCAATCATAGCATTAATTGTTTGATGCTGGGTTTGAATCCGGTTATACAACAAACAGTATTTCTTCAAGTTAAAGTGGCAATATTCTTTATTGTTGTACCAGCACCGTGATTGTACTGTTGTTTCCGGAAGAGTCAATCAATTTCATCGTGTATCTTCCCGGGGAGGTGTTTGGTATTTGAATATGATTGGTGCCTTGTAATAATATGTGTTTTGAAATAAGCTGGCCTGATGCGGAATATAAACATACATCAACCGGGTAATTGAAGCCGCTATGCTTTATAGTAAGATTTCCTTTACGCACCGGATTCGGAAATATGCTTGCTTCAATTGAATTGCATGTAGCTTTAACGGTTAGCACTTCGGAGAAATTATATTTCCCGTCCCTGTCAACCATCTTAATTCGGTAAAAAATGTTTTCGTTGTTTAAGTAAGTGTTCTGGTCTGTAAACCTGTAATGTGAATTCGTGCTGCTAAAACCTTTAGCTGGCATTGCATTTAATAAAGTCCAGTTTCCTGTTAAAGATTTTGAAGTTTCAATTTCAAAACGGTCACTGTTTATTTCAGATTCAGTTTGCCAGGTTAAAACAGGCTTGCAATTGGTCAGCGATGCATTAAAATTCATGAAAACAACAGGTATCGGATCAAATACCTGGATTGTTGAAGTAGATGTATTATCACCTGCTATGTCGCCGCTTGTAGCACCGCCGGAAGTACTGCAAACAGTTCCATTGGCAAAGGTTGTGTTGCCTGAAATGGTAAATGGGCCTCCCAGTGTATTACCCTGGATTGCAATCAAGGCGGTTCTTGCCGTATTCGGTGGTATCGCATCTGATCCGTTACATAACCTGATTACACCGCCGGCATTTGAAATAATTGACCAGCCTGCGGGTAACTGATGCCCTGAAGACGGTATGCTTACAATAGAAGTAGGAACACTTATCTGGGGCCTTACTTTGTTTACAGGAACCGATACTGAAGAGCTGGTATTTGCAAGGGTTATTTCTACAAATACAGTTCCACCGAGGTTCACTGTACCAGCATTCCGTGTTAAAATGTTGAGTGATACATTTTGCGCTGTAATTGAGAGAGAAGGAAAAAAATATGCTAAGAGGATCAAAATAAATACAGGAAATTTCATTTTCTTAATCTTGATTGAGTGTTGAAATAATTTAGTCTGCAACTTTGCAAGTGGTGGAAGATGTATTATCTGCAGTATTATCCCCATAAGTAGCTGGCCCGGAAACATTACCCGGAAATTGGCCATTGGAGAATAGAACATTGCCTGAAATAGTTAAAGGCCCCCCATTGCTAATACCTTTAAATGCTATTATAGCAGTTCTGCAATTATTCGGAGGAACCTGGTCCGAACCATTTGAAAGCCTGATGATACCATCTGTACTGGATAGGATACTCCAGCCTGATGGTAATACATGCCCGGTATCTGAAATAGCTACGATTGAAACAGGGAAACTCACCTGGGGTTTTATTTTGTAAGCCATAAGGGGGATAAGGGAGCTGGTATTACAAATGGAAATTTCAAGATACCCTGTTTCACCTGTCTTCAAAACTCCACTATTTTTTGATAATACGTTTATAAGGATATTTTGTGAAAAAGCAAATTCACAAATGAAGGTAGACAGAACAGTAATGACACAGATTTTAAATGTTTTCATTTTATGTTGGTCAATTCGTACACTTAATTTATTCAGATTAAATATCCGTGCAGATATAAATAATAAGAAATTGTAAAACTATACTAACTCTCTTCTAAATTTTCACACACACTATTACCTAATCATTAATAAAATGTTATCTCAATAAAATTTGACACGACGTTGAAGAAGATAATATTTGGATAACAATTTCTTTACGTAATTAAAATCTATAACAGGTTTCTTTGCAAAAATGTAATAGATGAAAAGTAAATTGTTGTTCTTCTTATTATTGATTGTTTTATCGGGAAATGTTTTGGCGCAATCAGGCAGGATTACTGGTAAAGTGATCAATGCATCGTCAGGTCAGGCATTATCAGGTGCTAATATCACACTGGTGGAAAAATCAAAAACGGTAAGTGCCGATATGAACGGCGCGTTTAATTTTAACAAGCTTGATTCAGGAACATATTCGCTGAAATGCAGTTATGTAGGTTACCGGGAAAAGATCATTGAAGAAATCGTACTTAAAAGAAATGATGTATCAAATATTACAATTTCCCTAGAAGAAAAAAAGGCGACTCAAAATGAGGTGGTGATTACGGCAACTAGATCAAGGGCGGCAAGAGAATCAGTTGCATCTTTGCTAGTGGCCCAAAAGAACAGTGCAAGCGTTAGTGATGGGATTTCAGCAGAATCCATTAAGAAAACTCCAGACAGGAGCACCAGCGATGTTTTAAAAAGGGTAAGCGGAGCCAGTATTCAAGAAGATCGGTTTGCCATTATACGCGGTTTGAATGACCGCTACAACGCTGCATTTATTAATGGTGCGCCCTTACCCAGTACCGAAAGCGATAGGAAAGCCTTTGCATTTGACATTTTTCCTTCTGCAATTTTGGATAACCTGGTTATTTATAAAACCGCTACACCGGATAAAAGTGGAGAATTTGCTGGTGGAATTATAGATATTACTACAAAATCAATTCTGCCAAACAACTTTTCTTCCATTTCTGTTGGGGGTTCCTATAATACGTTAATAACAGGCAGTAACCGTTTTTATTCAGCAAATAAAGGTAATAAGGACTGGATTGGTATTGATGATGGAACCAGGAACATACCAGACGGTATTCCATCTTCAAAAGAAGTGAAGAACTTAACATTTTCTGAAAGGGCGAACCTTGCAAAGTCGTTTGGTAATTACAAATGGGGTTTGAAACAAGGAAATACCAGCCCGAATTTTAATTTCCAGGTTTCAAAAGGTTTCAATATAGAAAGAAAACAAAAGGAGTTTTTAGGGGCTTTGTTTTCTGTCAATTACAACAGGAACTACAATTTTAACGAAGGCGAAAGAAATAGTTATGATTTTGATTTAACAGCTCCTCCCACTAGCGAGTTGATTCAAAAAGGTAAGTACAAAGATTCAATTTTCAATGAGGAGACTATATTGGCAGCTTTAGGAAATATTTCTGTTAAGATCAATAACCGCAACAATATTAACTGGAAAAATAACTTAAGTATTAATACCGATAACAAGTTAATAAGGCGAATAGGATATCCGGACTTTGGAAGCGACTCAGAGCGTGTAGTAAAAGATGTAGTAAGATGGTACACTTCTAACCAGATATTTTCATCGCAGCTTTCAGGGGAACATCTGGTTGGTCCGGTTAAAACCAAGATTAACTGGCTGGGTGCTTTCAGTAAAGTTAAAAGAGAAATTCCAAATCTTTCGAGGTCTTCATATTTTGGAATTCCACCTGATTTATATGCTAATTTTTCAAGTGGCACAATAAGCCAGAGTGCAGGTTCTGGAACAATGTTTTTTGCCAATTCTGATGAAAGTATAAAAAGTATCAAAGTTGATATTACGCAGCCATATAAATTTATGAAGACCTCTCAAAATTTTATAAAGATTGGCGGTGGGTATCAGATTAGGAAAAGGGAATTTACAAGCAGGTTACTCGGCTTTTCTCCTTATAACAGTGGTACTGTAGCATTTGATTATGCATTGTTGCAGCTTCCTGAGGACCAGATATTTTTACCGGAGAATTTAGGTGAAATGGCTAATGGTAAAGGTGGATTTATGCTCGAAGATGGAACGCTTTCCAATTCTGATTATAATGCATCTTCTGCATTAACACATGCTTATATAATGAATGATCAGCGCTTCTTTAAAAAATTCAGATTGATTTATGGTTTGAGGATGGAAAGTTTTAACCAGAAATTGAATTCAATCAAAAATCTTAATGATACTGTTACAATTAACACAACAGTTACAGATTTTTTACCTTCTGTAAATTTTGTATACGCACTTTCACAAAAAATGAATATCAGGTTATCATTTGGCCAAACAATTAACAGGCCGGAATTCAGGGAGCTCGCTCCTTATCTATTTTATGATAATGTTACACAATATACATTTGAAGGTTTTGATACCTTAAAAAGAGCAACAATAAAGAATTATGATTTCCGGTTTGAGTTTTATCCAGGCAAAGCACAATTATTTTCAATATCAGCTTTTTACAAAGAATTTACAGATCCTATTGAAATTGTATCAAACCCCGTTTTTGATAATCTTGCCATTTATTCAAATGCAAAATCTGCCAAAGTTTATGGTGTAGAAGCAGAATTCAGAACACTTATTTCCACACTGCTTGGTATTAAAAGGGAAAATTCGTTTTTTTCTAAGTTCACTTTGTCTGCAAATGCAGCTTATATAAAGTCAAGTGTGAAATTGGGGGGATTCGGTTTTTATGATCCTTCACTCCTGGTAACAGACCGTGCATTGCAGGGTCAATCGCCTTATATAATAAATGGTAGCATTGGATTCAATGATGAAAAATCGGGCTTTTCTTCTACAGTATCTCTTAACAGGTCAGGTGACAGGATATTTATTGCCGGAACCATATTTGATGCTGATATTTATGAAAAGGGTAGAACTGTTTTAGATTTTCAATTAGCAAAGTACTTATTAAGGAATAAACTTGAATTGAAGTTCACTGCTAAAGATTTACTGGCTCAAAACATACAATTTTACTTTGATATGGATAAGAGTAAATCATATTCAGATAAGGATAGGTATTTTTCATCTTATAATGCACCTAAAAATTTCAGCTTTAGTATAACTTATAAATTTTGATAAGAGGTGATTGTTTATTTACACTTTTTTATATTATTGATAGCAAATGGCGGCTATTCATATACGTTATTTTAAATAACAATTTGATGCCATTTTGGTAACACTGTCGATGAAATTATATTATATGTTTGTATTCATTAATTGTATGTGAACTGCGGTCTGAATTGAAATTATTCAATATCCTGGTTGAAGCATATCCCTGCAATGATTAATTCTTAAAAATATTTCACTAAAAAGTGGATGACTTGATATCATTCTGAAAAAATGGTAAACTATATACCTATGCCCGGAAAGAAATGTAAGCTATAGTAAAAATAGCTGATAAGCATATTATTTTAAACTAAATCTAATCTGAAAATGAAAAAAAACAAAAAGTAAAAAACAAAAAGTAAGTACAGTAAAATCTACCTCAACAAAAACATTTATCAAAAAAAATTAAAATGAAAAAGAAATTACTTTCAATTTTACCAATTTTGCTGGTGGCAATATTGGCTAACGCACAAGATGTAACCACATACCGTGGTGCTTTTGCTCCTGCTCCAGAGCGAATGTGGACTGAATCCTGGACAAATTGGGATCCGCAAAATACAGCATACGGAACTACTAACGTAAACGTATCAGGAAGCATTACAACTAATACTACCTGGACAAGTAACAACATTTATCTTTTACAGGGTATTGTTTATGTTAATAGTGGTGTTACACTTACTATTGAACCTGGAACCATTATCCATGGTGATGATCTAACAGCCAATTCTTCTCTGATCGTAGCAAGGGGGGGGAAACTAATTGCAGACGGTACCCCATGTAAACCTATTGTATTTACTTCCGACAAACCTATCGGACAAAGAGCCAAAGGAGATTGGGGAGGTGTTATACTTTTAGGTAATGCAAAGCATAACCTGGGTACCAATAACCTGATTGAAGGTACATCAGCTGCTGAACCACGTAACTACCATGGAGGTACAGATGATAATGATAATTCTGGTATTTTAAGGTATGTAAGAATTGAGTTTGGCGGGTATGTATTTTCTACAAACAATGAGATCAATGCTTTAACTATGGGTTCTGTAGGAAGGGGTACTATTATTGATTATGTTCAAACTTCTTTTAACAATGACGATGCCTTTGAATGGTTTGGCGGTTCAGTTAATTGTAAACACCTGGTATCTTATAAGAACCTTGATGATGATTTTGATACTGATAATGGTTTTAGCGGAATCGTACAATATGCACTTGCTATTAAGGATCCGGCAATATCTGATAATCCCGCTATTTCTACTTCTGAAGGTTTCGAATCTGATAATGATGCAACCGGTACAAACGAGGCTTTGCAGCCAAAAACAAGCGCAAGGTTTTATAATGTTACACAAATCGGCGCTTTCAGGTGTGCAAGTAATACAGCCGGCAGTGGCGTACAGCCATCTGCAAATGGTTTTTCAAGAGGTGCACGTTTAAGAAGGAATACAGATATCAAAATATATAATAGCATTTTAATGAATAACTGGAGAGGCCTTCGTTTAGACGGTACATTGGCACAGGCAAACGTAGATCAGGATTCATTGGTTTTCAGGAATAATATTATTGCAGGTGATTTTACAACAACATGGGTTGCACCTTATGCCGGAAAATCACTGGCTGCTGAAGATGCAGCTACGCGTACCCGTTTAAATAATATTAATTACAGTAACGATTCAGTTAATACATGTAGTCTGCTGGTAAATGCATGGAATTTCCTTAATCCTGATTACAGGCCAAATTCAGCCGGAGACGGAGCTTTAGTAATAGACCCAACCAACCTTTCTACTGGAGCTGATCTGACAACATTTGTTGATATAGATAACACGCTCTTCACCCCTTCCCAGACATATGATTTTGTTGCCAACGTTGCAGAAAATGGCGGTGGATCTACCAGTGGAATCATAACACTCACTATAGCTAAACCTTCCGGATGGGATATCAAAGTGCCTGGTTTAACGTTAACCGGTACAAACCAGTCAGGTACAAACGGTACTTCAAATGTTTTCGGCGGCACACCTAATAATAATGGTGACTGGTTCTTCCGCCAGGATGCCAATTTCGTTTATGCTACTTCAAAACCGGGAGTAATAATTTCAAAAAGCGGATTAGCTGCTGTTGGATTTATTGCAACCCGTAAAGTATCAACCAGTACCGGAACCAACCAGAACCTGGGTATAACAATAGAATCTGGAAGTGGTGGAGATAAAACAGATGCAAATAACAGTGCATTGCTTGGTTTAAGTACATCAAATTAATTAAGATCACTTAAAAAAATAATAAAAATGAAACTATTTAAATCAATCATTCTGTTACTGGCAGTCGCATTTTCCTTTTTGGGCGCCGGGGCACAGAATGTTTCCCTTAATGTTTTAACACAGAATTCGGGCCAGGTGAACCTGGGTGGAACTGTGTTTGTTGAAATTACCCTCGCCAATACGAGCAGCACAGTTTCTGTGCCTGTTAATAAGGTTAGGCCCCAGATTAGTGTTCCTACATCTATCGTAAGCATTCCTGTTTCCGGTCACCAGTTGCCGGCAGGATGGTCCATTATATCAAATGCAAGCGGTGTAATCAGGTTATGTAACGGATCGGATGCGATTCCTCCAAATACCGCCCGTACAGCTTTGATAGCCATCCAGGGCAACGTACTGGGCGGCCCGCTCACCATTTCCGGAAATACCACTTTTGCAAACGGTACAAATTGTGCTACCTCTGGTGCAGCAACAAGCGGCGATGCTACCGGTGATAACACTTCTACTTCTACAGTAGAGGTTGTTCAGGGCCCGGCATGTTCAATTGCAGTTTCAGCTTCTGCTGGTACCATTGCATGTAATAGCGGAACAACCACGCTTACTGCCACTGCAACCGGAGCTTCAGGGGCAGTCGAGTATAGCCTGAACGGTGGTGCATTCCAGTCTGGTAATACATTTACTGTAAATGCAGCCGGTTCACCATATACCATAACTGCCAGGGAAGTTGCTACACCTTCTTGTAATGCAACTTCTTCTCCGGTTAACGTTTCACAACCTTCAGCTATTTCAGCTTCTGCTTCAGCAGGTACTATTGCATGTAATGGCGGAACAACCATTTTAACTGTTACCGCTACCGGCGGAACTGGTTCTTTGCAATATAGCTTGAATGGCGGTGCATTCCAGTCTGGCAATACATTTACTGTAAATGCAGCCGGATCACCTTATACTGTTACAGTTCAGGATGCGAACAACTGTACCGCAACAACATCTGCAGTTAACGTTTCACAACCTTCAGCAATATCAGCATCTGCTTCAGCAGGTACCATTGCATGTAATGGCGGAACAACCACGTTAACGGTTACCGCTACCGGCGGAACTGGTTCTTTACAATACAGCCTTAATGGCGGTGCATTCCAGGCTGGCAATACATTTACTGTAAATGCAGCCGGATCACCATACACTGTTACAGTTCAGGATGCCAACAACTGTACGGCAACAACTTCAGCTGTTAATGTTACAGAACCTTCTGTATTATCTGCTACTGCAAGTTCAACAGCAGTAACTACTACAGGTGGTTCAGACGGAACTGCCACTGCAAATGCTGCTGGTGGAACCGCTCCATATACATATTTGTGGACTCCGGGCGGACAAACAAATGCTACTGCTACCGGATTAATGGCTGGTAATTATTCAGTACAGGTTACAGATTTTAACGGTTGTACAACAACTGCCAATACAACTGTAGGATCACCTGCTTGTACAATAGCTGTATCAGCTTCAGCAGGTTCTATCTTATGTAATGGAGGTACAACAACACTTACTGCTACTGCTACTGGTGCTTCCGGTGCTGTAGAATATCGCCTTAACGGTGGTGCATACCAGCCAGGCAACACATTTACTGTTAACGCTGCCGGTTCACCTTACACTGTAACTGCCAGGGAAATTGCTAATCCTTCATGTTCAGCAACTTCATCTGCTGTAACTGTTAACCAGCCTTCCCTTCTTACTGTTTCTGGTTCTGTTACAACTCCAATAGCTGTTCAGGGCGGAACCGGTTCAATAACCGTTTCAGCTGCAGGTGGAACTGGCGCTGTATCATATGTTGTAACAACAGGAACAACAGTTAATGCTACAGGTGCTGTATCCGGCGTATTTACCGGATTACTGGCAGGTACATACACATTCACTGCTACTGATGCAAACGGATGTACTGCTACTACAACATCAATCGTACTGACTGAACCAGGTACATTACCGCTTACCGCTACTTATGTTAAAAATAACCTGAGTGTTTGCGGTGGTTCAAATGATGGAAGTATCAGTGTAACTGCAACTGGTGGCTTGCCTCCTTATTCATATAGCTGGACAGGTACATCAGGACCAGGCCAAACTCCATTCACTGCAGGTAACGTTTCTTCAATCACTGGTCTGAATTATGGTTTCTACAGTGTTACTATTACTGATGCCGCTTTCAACACTTTTGTTATATCTAACATCAATGTGCAGTTTGCATTTGCAGTATTTGTAACCAGCACAGGTAGCATTTCAAGTTCATGTGCCAACACCGGTACAATTACCCTTTATGGAAATGCAGGTGTTCAACCTTATACATACAGTATTGACGGAACCAACTACCAGGCCAGCAATAACTTCACAGGATTGGCTACAGGTACATATACCGGTTATGTTAAAGATGCTGCAGGATGTGTAAGCACTAAGAACAATATTTTCATTGGTGTTGCCGCTCCAATTGTTGTTAATCCGTTTGCAAGAATAGCTTCAAGCTGTGCTAATGACGGAAGCATAGAAGTTTACAGGTCAGGTGGTATAGCTCCTTATACTTACAGCCTCGACAATGTGACTTACCAAACAAGTAACAAGTTCTTTAACCTGCCTGCAGGTTCTTATACAGCATATGTAAAAGATGCAGCAGGTTGTGTTGGTTCTCAGTCGGTTACTGTAGCTCAGGGTGTTGCACTTTCATTAACTGCTGTTAAGTATAATACCAGCAGTTGTATCAATGATGGTGCCATTCGTGCCACTGCAACAGGTGGATTTACTCCTTACACTTACAGCCTGGATGGAGTTACATTCCAGTCTTCTTTCCTGTTTACAGGTTTAGCTGCCGGTTCTTATACTGTTACTGTAAAAGATGCCAAGAATTGCCTTGGAACAACCAATGTTACCATTGAAGTAAATACTATCGTGGTTACGGCTCTTGCAGTAAATGCCAGCAGTTGTGCCAGCACTAACGGTTCTATTCAATTGTTCAGGACAGGCGGTGTTGGTCCATACATGTATAGCCTTGATGGCAATACATACCAGGCAAGTCCAATATTCAGCAACCTTACACCGGGAAGCTACACAGGTTATGTTAAGGATTCTAAAAACTGTGTTGGACAACTTTCAGGTATCATCGTTGGACCATCTGGTTGCGGTTTGAATGTTGCAACCAAATCAATCAATGGTTCAGGTAATGATGCTGTAAACAGCTCATTAAAAATACAGGCATATCCAAACCCAAGTGCAACAGAATTCAATCTTGTACTGGATGGATTTAACAGCCTGGAAAAAGTAGCTGTAACTGTTACAGACATGTTGGGAAGGGTTGTATATCAAACTAACGGTACTGCAAAACTGCAGTTCAGGTTTGGCAGCAACTTGATTGCCGGTATGTATAATGTTCAGGTTATTCAAGGCAATGTATCAAAAAGCCTTAAGATAATTAAAGAGTAACGTTCGGTTTAATTTTGGTTAAAGAGGCTGGCCTTTATTGGCCAGTCTCTTTTTTATTTTATAACCGAATATTTAAAATTCAATGATTGAAGTGGTAATTAAGTGAGGTTAATTCATATATAAAAAAATAAGGATATTCCACAGTGGTGTGCTTCTATTTTAATAAAGAATTGATTTAATAGAATAACGTTTATTTAGGGAGTTTAAGAGGCTGGAACAGGATCTTTCGCTTTGGGTGTTTCGGATATTTTTTGGGGTTTTATTCCCTTTACGAGGATTTTCCCTGCTTTTTTAATTTTACGCTTCATTTTTTTATCTCCCATAGAAGGGTCAAGCTTATTAATAAGGGATTCCAGGTTTTTGGTAACCAGTTGCTTTATTCCTTTCTTTCCTGTTAATGTAGGTTCTGTTTTCTTTGCCATATGGTATTTTTTATGCAAACTTAACAATAAGTTAATATGCCTAATGTTAAGTTTTGCCGTAAACCTGTCTTTGCCGGTTTTAAGGCAAACGAAATGTTTGAATGTAAAAACAACTGATTTTGAGTATGTTCAATTTATGAAACCAATTATAAGTTAACCAAAGTGTCCATTCACATAATTCCTGGTTAAATCCTTAGCGGGGTGTTTGAAAATATTTTCGCAATTGTCATGTTCAATCAATTGACCCAGGTACATAAAGGCAACTTTGTCGGAAATCCGCTGTGCCTGTTGCATATTATGGGTTACAATTACGATGGTATAATTTTGTTTGAGAGACAGTATCAATTCTTCAATTTTATTCGTACTTATCGGATCAAGGGCTGAGCATGGTTCGTCCATTAAGATCACTTCCGGGCGAAGTACTACTGTCCTGGCAATACACAAACGTTGTTGTTGCCCGCCGGAAAGTTTAACTGCAGGTTTTTTTAACTCATCCTTTACTTCATCCCATAAGTAACTTTCTTTGAGGGCTTTTTCAATTAAATCAGGTATTTCATTTTTGGGGAACCTGTGTATATTCAAACCATAGGAAAGGTTTTCATAGATGCTTTTTGGTAATGGGTTAGGTTTTTGGAAAACCATGCCAATCTTTTTACGCAGTGTCGTAACAGAATTCTCCTTGCTGTAGATATCCAGGTCGTCTATCTTTAAAGAGCCGTCAATTTTTGCATCAGGTGAAAGGTCGTGCATCCGGTTAAATGACCTTAGTAAGGTTGATTTTCCGCAACCGGAAGGGCCTATCAGGGAGGTAACCTGGTTACGGGGGAAATCAATGTTTATATTTTTTAATACCTGTTTCTTACCAAAAAACAGATTCATATCCCTGGCTGAAAGTTTAATTTCATTCATATTAATCTTGTGACCTGTGTTTAAAACGTATGTAAAATGCGATGATATTTAGTATGAAAACCAGCGAAATCAGTACTGTTGCTGTTCCATACGCCAACGGCCTTACCTGCTCAATTGATTGGTGTTGGGTAGATAGCATATATAAATGATAAGGCAATGCCATGAATTCCTGGCTGGGCGATGTTGTAATATCATTAATATAAAAGGCAACACCGGTAAACAGGATGGGGGCTGTTTCACCTGCAGCCCTGGACATGCTTAATATAACACCGGTTAAAATGCCTGGCAATGCTTTTGGTAATACAACATCTTTAACCGTTTCAAATTGGGTAGCACCCAATGCAAGCGTAGCTTCACGCATGCTGTTTGGTATCCGTTTAAGCGCTTCTTCTGTTGTTGTTATGATGTATGGCAGTGAAAGCAGGCCCAGGGTTAAGCCTGCTGATAAAACAGATGTGCCCAGGTTCAATGATTGTACAAACAGGGCCAGCCCGAACAATCCATAAATTATGGAAGGGATACCTGCCAGGTTCCTAATTGAAGCCCTGATAACATTTGTTAAGGCGGAGGGTTTTGCATATTCATTAAGGTATACCGCACAAGCCACACCAAAAGGCACTGAAAATAAAGTTGTAATAAGTGTGAGCATCAACGTGCCGATGATTGCCGGAAGTATACCTCCTTCAGTCATCCCGTCAGATGGAAATTTACTGATGAAACTCCAGGAAACCGACGACATGCCTTTTGAAAAGATATCAACGAGAATCGTTCCAAGTATCAGGCATACCAGCATTGTACTTCCTAAGAAAAACACCCAGTTCAATAAGTAACCCATTTTTTTAACCATCAGTTGCAGTCGGATTTAATTTCTAATTAACTACTATGAATTGATAGTAACTGCCATTTCACATTTTCACGCATGAAATCTTCTTAACCGGTTTGAGAAATATTCTCCCAGCAAATTGATTGACAAAGTAATAAGGAATAAAATGACAGCTATGGCAAACAGGGCAAAGTAATGGGTAGTCTGATATGGCACTTCACCCATTTCAATGGCAATGGTGGCCGTGATTGTTCTAACTGAATCGAGGAAACCGGATGGCATTTTTGCAGCATTTCCTGTTGCCATTAATACCGTCATGGTCTCACCAAGAACCCTGCCAAGCCCAAGCATAACCGCTGCAATCAGCCCTGGCATGGAAGCAGGAATAGTTACTTTGAAAATTGTTTCCCATTTAGATGCACCTAAAGCCATAGATGCTTCCCGGTGGCTTAGCGGTACAGCATTAATGGCATCTTCGCTGATTGTGATGATGGTAGGCAATGCCATGACTGCCAATAAAATGGAACCATTGATTGCATTTAACCCGTTTTGAATGCCAAAAATATCTGCAATCCATGGACCAACCAGCACGATTCCGAGAAAACCGATAGCTACAGATGGAATTGCAGCAAGCATTTCTATGATAGGTTTTAAAATTGATTTAAGTTTCGGATGCGCAATCTCAGATAAAAAAGCAGCAGTAAAAATTCCAAGAGGTATTGTTATTATCATGGCTCCAAGTGTAACCAAACCAGTACTTACCAATAAAGGCGCAATACTATAATCCCCTTTAATGCTTCCGGGATCCCATTGAGACCCTGTAAAGAAATCTATCGGCTTCACATCAACAAAGAATGCAATACTGTTGTACAAAAGCATAATGAAAATCCCGGCAAGTAAAGCAATGGTAACAAAACCTGTAGCCTTGAATACTTTCCTAAAGATATTATCTTCCAGTTCCCTCTTTTTTATACTCATCTGTTATCATTTATAGGATAATATCCTGAAACACTTATTATTTTTTTTCCAGTCTCACTTTTTTCAAATTCAAGAAAGGGCCTGATCCTGTCATAAGCTTCCACTTTGTAATACTGGTATAAGTTCCGCTGAAAAAAATAACTTCCCTTGGCAATCATAAATGAATCTAGGGGAGAAACTGCGTGTTCATTTTTAGAACGGTAAACAGGAAGCACTTTTATCCCTTTGTTTATACCATGCTTTACATAACCGGCACCCACATAGCCAATTCCTGAATCGTCGGTTTTGATTGCTTCTATTATCTGTGCATTTCCATTCATCTGTTTGGCATATGGTGTAAATTCAATCCCTAACTTTGATTTAACAAAGTCATAAGTGCCCGAATTACTTTGCCTGCCGTAGATGTTTATTCTCATTTTCCTACCGGTAAGGTTTTCCCAATCAGTTAATTTTCCCCCTAAAATATTTTTAAGTTCACCTGTACTGATGGAGTCTAACGGCAGATCATCAGAAACTATGAATGCAATTGCGTCCTGGGCAAAAATGAATGACCCAACCTGTTCGCCTTTTTTTTTGAACAATTCAATTTCTCCATCATTTATTTCCCTG
>WBZP01000087.1_pt1 | contig 32331 bp, 8 predicted proteins | sample 5204301 | NCBI WGS metagenome assembly WBZP01 (sample SAMN12412401, study PRJNA552823) | activated sludge metagenome | isolation source: activated sludge from nitrification reactor of wastewater treatment plant... | place: USA: Pennsylvania | collected 2017 | reverse complement strand
TCTCCTTCTATGTTATGAATGAGCCTGCATCTTACGCAGCCGACAGGTTCAGGCTGGTATTTTTAAAGAAAAGAAAGGCTGCTGATGTGAAGCCCTTATTTACAGCAGCAGATTTATTAAAAGATCAATTATCGCAAGAATCAAATGGTAAGGCCGTAAACAATGATGTAAGCATAAAAGCCGATGAAAGCAAAACTGGTTTTAGTATACATCCAAATCCTGTAACGGGTAGAAGAGTACAATTGGTATGCAAGGATTTGCCGGAAGGTAATTATAAGGTTGTTCTGACTGGCGAAAATGGGTTTGTATTATCATTACCTGCCCTGATTATTACAAATGGGGCTGCAGTAAAAGAGTTGCAGTTGCCTGGTAATTTGCTGCCCGGTGTTTACCAGGTTATTATTAGTAATGGAAATACAAAATTGTATAATAAATTGATTTTATTGTAATTATAAAATTTATATCAATAATATATTTAATTACGGCTAATAATAATACAGGTATGTGTATATAATATCAGTATTAAAATAGTGTTCAAAAAATTATAAAAAGAGGCTTTTTGGTATTACCTTACAGCGGTAATCCTCCTCAGTCCTCTACGTAATATCAAATAGAAATTCCACCCTCCATTAATCCCTTTTCACTGAGAAACTACTGTTGTTTCGGCCCTAACCCTGAGTACTACAGTTAATTTCGGATGTTGTTTTGGTTTTCAAATTCAGCAGCAACAATCAGCACATGAATGCCTTTATAATATATTAAAGTTAAGGCAAATATGATTTTTGGTTATTAAAAGCTGACGTATGAGAAAATTATTACTTTTTACATTGTTAACGGTATCTGCTGCCGTTGTTTTTGCACAGGTTTCCAGTACCGTTAACTATACATTTACCAATACGACAAGCGGCTCTTTAACCGATATGTCAACCGGTACTACCAGCGTACTCGTGCCAACTTCAACCAGTGGGGAATTTTCGGCATCAGCCAGCATTGGTTTCGATTTTTGGTTAATGGGAACCCGGTATACCAACTATTCAGTAAATTCCAATGGCCTGATGCGGCTGGGTAAAATCAAAGTGTCTACAACCAGCAGCAATGATATGCGTGCTGTTAATAACCTTCCTTTTATAACCGCTTTCTGGGACGACCTGAATTCCTATACCATTTCAGCCGGAACCAGGAGCCGTGTGCATAGCAAAATAACCGGTGCGGCACCGAACAGGGTTCTTACCATTGAGTGGAAGAATTTCATCATCAGGAGCAATTCAAGCAATGGCGTACAATTATCAACCTGGCAGGTAAGGTTATATGAAACAACAGGTGTGTTTCAATTTGTGTATGGAAGGATGCAGATTGCAACCGGTTCTTCTACAGTAACCGCCTCTGCCGGTATGAGTGTTACTCCTGGAAATACACTGAATAAACTGATTTATCTGACTAGTTTTACTACACCTGCCGTTTCCAGGAATGGGGGCGTAGCGGCAAACACGCTGGTAAACTCCAATACGGTTGGGCCAATTGCCGGCTTAAACTCTTCCACAAACGGTAACAGGACTCAATATACATTTACATCCTGGTTGCCGAATGCAAATCCGGCCGGATTGAATTTCACAGCCATCAACCCGGGTGGCATGACCCTGAACTGGACCTGTGCCGCAACCAATGAACTTGGCTTTGCCATTTACCGTTCGGATGATGGCGGGGCTACCTATCAATTTGTTACACAAACCGCTGCCAATGCTACTTCATCAGTGCAGGGAGGCCTTTCACCAAACACAACCTATTTCTGGAAAGTGTATGCAGTAACCGAAGGCGCATTAAGTGCAGCAGCCACCGGCAACGGAACAACGTCTGTCTGCATCGGGGCACCACTAACCAATACACTCAATTATTCTGGAAGCAGTACCGGATTAATATGGAGCACTGCCGCATGGTCGCTGGGCCACCCGCCAACCGCCTGCGAAAATGCCGTAATCAATTATAACAGGAGCAGCGGGGGCAGTATGTTTATAACCATGGATGTTTCAGCCTCTGTAAATAGTTTAACCATCAACGGTGTATTTTCAAGTAGCGGAAATAAGTACTTAAAAGTGTTAACCGGCGCCAATGCACTCACCGTTTTAAATGACCTAAGCATTAATGGAGCAGGAGGAACCGGTACAGACAGTGTGGGCTTATATGCCGGCACCGGATCGGTTTTAAAAGTGAATGGCAATGTAGTAGTTGGCCAGGCTTCAGGAACCAACCTCAAGAAATGCGTAATTGGCGCAGCAACCGTAACCGATGAACCTGATTTTTATTTTAAAGGGAACCTTACATTTAACAGCACCGGAAGGTGTTTTTATCCGGGTAATTCCGGTATAATACCGGGATCTTATTTTTTTGAAGGCAGTGGTTCCAAATCAATCACCAATAATAACAATTCAAGCAATATCTATTTTGGAAATGTTGATATTGGCGGCAGTTCCCCACTAACGCTCACCGTTACCGGCAGTAATTCAGATGCCATTTATACGCATTATGGTAACCTGGCTGTAAATTCCGGGGCAACGCTGGTATTGCCTTACGATGCTTATTTTAACCAGAATGTAGCGGGCTTTGGCGATTTTATACTGAAATCAAATGCAACCATAAGGCTGGGAGACAATTTTGGCGGCGAGGCAGGAAGCAATTTCCCGGGAGATTATGAAAATACGATTCTCGACCAGGCCAGTACTGTTGAATATTATGGCACTTCAGACCAGCTTATTTATGACTTGCCTGTTTATGGCAACCTTACGTTAACCAATAACGCTGTTAAATACCTGAATAATTTTCTTGAAATAGAAGGTAACCTGCTGATTAACCCTACAGCAACATTTGGTTGCGACCAACCGGTTTACATGTATGGCCCTTCAGTAACAAATAATGGTATTATAGAAGGTATTTTCGGTTCCAGCGAATTCAGTTTTTACGGCGAAGCGGCACAGACTTATTCAGGAACAGGTGTTTGGCAGGGAGCTTCCGTTGGAACACCCTTTGCGGGGTTGGGCGTTAACTTTTCCAACATGGCAGGGATAACCCTTAATGGGCCGCTGGCAACAGAAAGTGCTTATCTCTTTAACGGCGAAATATCCAACAGCAATAACATGCAAATAGGATCTGCTTCCTGGTCGTTTGTGCAGCGGGGCGGATCTCCGTCACTGGATGCAGGTTCTTTTGATACATATCCAACAATTGCCAGTACGGGAAATTATACTTTGTATTATTTTGATGCTGCTTCTAATATTGTAACCGGCCCGGAGATTCCTGCCGGTATAAACACATACCGCGTTTATTGCGATAATGCTAACGGGGTTTCTCTTGCCAGTGACCTGGGCGTAAATAACGACCTGCAATTATTGAAAGATACATTTGATTTTGGTCCGTATACCGTAAAGATTGCGAACACGATCAGCCTTACAGCCGGTATTGCTGATGGCGACGAAGGCACTTTGGAAATGACAGGCACTTCTGCACAAACAATACCGAATAATGCTTTTCAGCAAAACAGCCTGAAGAACCTGGTGATCAGCAATACGAATAATGTAACGGGGGTAACGCTGGCGGATACCCTGGATGTATACCGGTCTGTAACTTTTGGAACCGGGGGACGAAAACTTACAACGGGCGGTTTTTTAAGCCTTAAGTCAACCGCCGCTGAAACAGCCTGGCTGGGTCAGATGACGGCATCTAACAGTATTATTGGCAATGTTACCGTTGAAAGATATATTCCTGATCATCCCAAAGCCTGGCAATTCCTGGCAACCCCGGCCAGTGGCCAAACTGTGAATGCTGCCTGGCAGGAAGGGAATGCACCTTTATCTACTGCCTTCAATCCGGGTTTTGGCACCATCATCACCAGCAATTATGCCGGCGCCGGATTTGATATCGTTGGGGGAGCAGGCCCATCTATGATGTCATACGACAGCACAGCCAAAACATTCATCGGCATACCAAATACAACCATTCCTATTTATAACAGGAAGGGATACATGATATTTATCAGGGGTAACCGAACGGTAACAGGAATCGCATCGGCACCTACTTCGGCTAACCTTCGTACAAGGGGTACGTTATTTACCCCGGCTAACCCGCCATCGGTAATCAATATGGCCGCCAATACGTTTGAATCTGTTGGTAACCCCTATGCCTCAGCGATAGATCTTACAGCGCTGAATCTCTCTGGCGGGGTTCAGGATGTATTTTATGTATGGGACCCTAAGCTTACCACAGCACCGTCTGCCTATGGTTTTGGGGCCTACCAGACTTTTACCAGGAACGGTGCTACGTATGATGTAACTCCTGGCGGCGGCAGTTATTCTTCAGGAACCTGTAAAACGATAGAATCCGGGCAGGCATTTTTTATCAGGGCGCCATTGGCAGCAGGTTCGCTCAGCTTTACGGAAGCCTGTAAAGTGAGTGGCAGCAATGATGTTAACCGGGTGCCTGTGAAACAGGTTAGCCAGATACGTACAAACCTGTATGTTCAGAATGGCAATGAACGGATTTTACTGGATGGCAACAGGGTACAGTTTGACCGCACATTTTCTAACAGGATAGATGAATTAGATGCTGTTAAAATTGGTAATACCGGCGAAAATATCGGGATAACCAGGAATAGCACCCAGTTGGCAGTTGACCGAAGGCAGCCTGTAATGGTTGCCGATACGATTTTTTTCAATACGGGAAAACTGCGTTTAAAACAATACCAGTTAGAAATAATGCCACAAAAAATAGCCCGGGAAGGTTTGGAAGCTTACTTGGAAGACAATTTCCTGGAAACGGTAACCGAATTGAACCTCCATGATACCAACCGGATTTCATTTAATGTAGTGAACTCACCCGGTTCATATGCTGCAGACAGGTTCCGCATCGTATTCAGGATCAACAAGAAAAGGAACCCGGTATTTCCCGACCGCGAAACAGTAGAAACTGCCAAGCAAATTGATAGCAATGGTAAAGGTATATATGGTTTTGAATCAGGTGATCAGGAATTAAAAACGGAAATTGCTGTGTTTCCAAACCCGGTTGAACATAAAAGGGTGCAGGTTCAATTCACTGGCCGGGAAAAAGGCAGGTATATGATAAGAATCATAAGCATTACGGGAAAGCTGGTTTACCAGGGGTACTTGCAACCTGATTCCTTTTCTGCTACAGCGTATGTTCAATTGAGCAAACTAACGCCTGCAGGTATATACAAAGCTGTAATCAGTTCATCTTCAGGAGATATTAAAACGATAAGCCTGTTTATAAAATAATAACTCAACCGGCCTTATTATTAAAAAAAGAGACAACAACCAGTCTCTTTTTTTATATCCTGAATCCGGAAACGCAGCCTTGTTAATAAGAAAGGCTGCATCCATCATATATTTTAAGTATATTTGAGCATATCCAATCATTCATTGAAACACCGGCCTGCTTACGCCTCTTACATAACAAGGAATCATTGTTAACCATTTTGTAATTGACTTAAAGTGTTATCTTATAGTTGATGGCAAAGGGCATCTATTTTCATATATCATGGATAAAATTGTACTATTTTTTTACAAAGCAGGCAGCGTAAAATGTATTTTAAAAGCAACTAACAGGATTTTATCGGTAATTGGCCTGTGTTATTTATTGTTGGATCCCGGTATTTCATTCGGGCAGGTATCAACTTATTATAATTTCTCTCAATCTACCGGAACATATACGCCGGCAACCGGTGGGTTTATTGATACTACCGGCTTAGCCACCAATACACCGGCAAAAATATTTTCAACCAATTGGGATGATAAGTCTGTCATTTTCAGGTTGCCATTCAATTTTACATACAATGGCGTATTATACCTGGCAGGTACCGGCCGGATAGGCCTGGATACGGATGCCTGGTTTACATTCAGCAATGGGAACCCGGTGATGCGAGGTGCATTGGGTGGTGGTTCCTGGGTATCCATATCAGACCATTCCGGTGTTTATTTATTCGGGGATGCAAATAATAATGGCTTTGCCGGGTTTAACTGCGATTTGAATGACCAGTCATTTGCAACGTTTACGGGTACACGAACAAGTGGTACAAATACCATTACCGGTGTTTCATCTACAGCCAACCTGAGAATTGGCACCAGGCTATCCGGTACAGGTATCGTTGATGGTACAATTGTTACGGCAATTGCCGGTACTACGGTAACCATGAGTGAAAATGCCAATGCCAATTCATCTGCTGCCATAACGCCCAGGTCAAGTATAATCGGTTTCATCAATGGGATTGCCCCAAACAGGCAATTTGTAATACAATGGACACAGGCTAAAAGATATGCCGGTGCGGCCATTGATGAAATCAGTTTCCAGATGCGGATCAATGAGGCCGGTGGCGTTGCAAACCTGCAAACATTACAAGTGGTTTATGGTGCCATGTCAACAACCGATGCTTCCAACCTGGATACCCAGGTAGGGTTACGGGGCGCCGACTCGCTTGATTTCAATGCCCGGGCATCCAATGCCAATTGGGCTGCTACTACGGCTGCGGTTGCAAATACTGACCGGGTTAGATTTAATGGCAGCATCAAACCGGCCAGCGGCCTTACATTTACCTGGTCGCCATGTACGGTGGCACCCGGGGCTGCAGGAGCCATTTCAGGAACAAGCCCGGTTTGCGCCCAATCTACCGCTACCTATTCACTGGCAGCAGTACCAGGCGCAACAACATACAGTTGGGTGTATACTGGAACAGGGGCAACATTCAGTGCCAGCACAACAACGCCTTCAAATGCAATCACTTTTGCTGCGGGTGCTACGGGAGGCACTTTAACCGTAACACCATCCAATTTATGCGGAACAGGTACTGCCAGTTCCGTTGTATTGTCTGTTTTACCGGCCCCAACAGCCAGCATTTCATATCCCTCTGCCACCTATTGCAATAATGTAGCAGGCACTATTGCCGTAACGCAAACGGGTACCAGCGGTGGAACTTACAGTGTAACACCTGCCGGTTTAACCATCAATGGGGCCGGAGGAATCACACCTTCAACCAGTTCGCCCGGTGCATATACGGTAACCTATTCCTTTACAAACGGTACCTGCAGCAATACAGCTACCGCTAATGTTACTATTGCTGCCTTACCTGTTGTAACAGCCACTGCCACGCCTCCCATTATTTGTATCAATGGCAATGCGCAGTTACAGGCTTCGGTGGCAGGTGCAGGTTCTTTATATAATGTAACTAGCATACCATATTTAAATTCCACACCATCCGGAAGCCCTACTGGTTTATGGAGTTCTTATGTTGATGACGGGATGTCTGCAGCCATTCCGCTGCCTTTCACATTCAATTTTTACGGACAGGCCATCACACAGTTTTATGTAAGTACAAACGGGTATATACAATTGCAAACAAGTACGGCAAATGAATTAACCCCGCAAACATTGCCCAATGCAACCATTCCCAATAATATCATTGCCCTTGCCTGGGATGACCTGGTGCTTGATCCGGGTACAAACCCAGGTGCCTATATCCGCTATTTTGTAAACGGAGTTACACCAAACAGGGTAATGGTTATAGATTATTATAACCTGCGTTTCATTGCCGGTACTGGAGTTGACAAGGTAACCGGGCAGATTAAGTTATATGAGGCCGATAATCATATAGAGATTGCGGCTGCCATCATTAATGACAATGGTTACGATGATCAGAAAACTATGGGAATTGAAAACGCCACCGGTACGAATGGTATAACGCCTCCCGGCAGGAATAATGTGATTTTTAATTTCTCAACACCCGAAGCCTGGTCTTTCACTCCTGATAACAGTACCTATACTTACCTTTGGTCACCAGCCACATTTTTAAGCAATACTACCATCAGTAACCCGGTAGCGAGCAATGTTTCTGCAACAACCAATTACAGTGTACAGGTAACTAATGCCGCAACAGGTTGTGCATCCAATACACCCGTTACTGTTACAACATCAGCGCCATTAAATGGAACATATACCGTTGGTGTAGGAGGCAATTTTACCACACTAACGGCAGCGGTTAATGCCTATAATTCAGTATGTATTGGAGGGCCTGTTGTTTTTTCCCTGATAGATAATGCATATCCGTCTGAAACTTTTCCAATTATCATTAACAGCAATGCATACGCCAGTGCCACAAACACATTGACCATAAAACCTGCTGCCGGCAAAACACCGGTGATTACGGGTAATAACTCCAACGGAATCATAAAACTGAACGGGGCGGATTATGTTACCATCGACGGTTCTAACACAGCGGGGGGGATTACGAGAAACCTTTCTGTCATTAATACAAGCACCAACAGTTCAACCAGTACCATTGTATGGCTTGCCAGTGCAGGTGCATCAAACGGAGCAACCTATAATTCTGTTAAGCATTGTATCATAACCGGCAATGCACCCACTACAACGTTTACGGCCCTCCTTTCAAGCGGGCCGGTAGCAGGAGACCAGGCAGAAGCGGCAAACAGCAATAACACGTATGAGAACAACCTTATTACGCGATGCCAAACGGCCATTGCATTGGTTGGCCCTACCGGTAATGAACAGGGGAATATCATAACAGGAAATACTACCGGGTCTTCTGTTGCGGGAGATAAACTTGGCTGGTCAGGCATCGAATTATACCAGCAGGCCAATGCACAGGTAACCAATAACACGGTTTTGGGGGTAACTTCCAATAACAGTACAACTGCGGTGGGCATTGCTGTATATGGTGGCGCTTCCGGGATAACCATCAGCAGTAATAAAGTGTATGATGTAAAGAATACCAGTACATCCGCTTGGGGATCAAACGGCATTTACCTGGGATCAAGTACAACAGCATCCAATGTTACTGTGATCAATAATTTTGTATTTGATGTGGCCAGTTACGGGTATACCGGCGGAAGGGATGAGAATGATAATGGATATGGCATTATGGTTGATTATGGCGGCGGTTATAATATCTATTATAATACAGTTTTACTGAATACCAACCAAAGCGTTAACGGGTTTCCTGCCTGTATCAATATCTCAAGTTTTGTAACTACGGCTGCTTCTGTTAATATTAAGAACAACCTGTTTGTTAACACCCAAACTAATTCCGGTCAGCGCTATGCCATCGAAAGCACAGCATCCAATTCGGTTTTTGGAACAATCAACTACAATTCTTATAATACAGCAGGAGCTAACCTGGGATATATAGGTTCAAACAGGGCTGCACTGGCGGATATTCAAACAGGTTTCGGGCAAAACGCCAATTCTTTTGTTCCGGCCACAGTACCTGTATTCACGGGGGCAACCGATTTGCATATCAGCGCTGCCAATGCCGGAAACATTACCAATCTGAAAAACAGGGGAAATCCCATAGCGGGCATTACAACCGACTATGATACCCAAACCAGGAACGGGTTAACCCCGGATGTTGGTGCTGATGAGTGGGTTGATCCAAATTACGGATCATGGGTTGGAAAAGTGTCCATTGACTGGCTGGTTCCAGCAAACTGGGAGGCAAATTATGTACCCGACCAGACAACCGATGTGTTCATCACCGGTGGATATACCTTTATGCCAACCATTGTTACAACGCAGGCAATCAGGGCGCTGGCATTATCGGCACCCGGAACACCGCCATTACTTACCATTAACGCCGGAACCTTACAGGTATATGGTAATATTACCCGTACCGGTGGAACCATTAATGGAGCCAATGGCACACTGGAAATGAAGGGAAGTACCGCACAATCCATTCCCGCCAGCCTGTTTCAGAACAACAACCTGAAAAACCTTATCATAAGCAATACGGATGCAGCGGTAAATGGTGGAGTAACGGTGGGGGGTAGACTGGATATATACCGTTCACTGACATTTGGTACCGGTGGCCGCAGGATCGCTACCGGCGGGTATATTACGTTAAAATCAACAGCTACTGAAACAGCATGGCTGGGCCAGATGGCCGGAACAAATATAATTTCCGGGGATGTTTCTGTGGAAAGATATATCCCGATACATTCAAAGGCATGGCAGCTATTGTCAACGCCGATTACAGCATCCAGTACACAAACCGTTAAACAGGCATGGCAGGATACGGCAACCCTGGCAAACCAGAACCGTTATCCCGGTTTTGGTACACAGCTTACCAGCAATAAAGCCGGCGCAGCCACGCAACCAACACCCGGTTTTGACGCATTTACAGCAGCCGGCCCGTCTATAAAAGTATATAACAGGTCTACCGGTGGCTATACCGGGCTTAACCGAACCGATACAGCCATCTCAAACCCGAAAGGGTATATGGTATTTGTAAGGGGTGACCGTGGAGCAACCACCTTGGCTTCACCAGTAACGGCAACGGTTATGCGCACAAAAGGCACGTTACATACGCCGGCAAATCCGCCGGTTACCATCAGCCTGCCTTCAACAGGTTTTGAATCTATTGGAAACCCATACGCATCAGCCATCAATTACAGGCAATTATCGTTTACCGGCGGTGTACAGCAGGATTTCTTTTACCTGTGGGATCCTAAGTTAACTACAGGCCCTAACAGTGCCTGGGGGCTAGGTGGTTTCCAGACTTTCTCCTGGAACGGTTCTGCTTTTGATGTTACTCCGGGCGGCGGTAGTTTTACGGGATCAAACAGGAATATTGAATCGGGCCAGGCTTTCTTTGTAAATGCACCATTGAGCCCGGGTACCGTTTCATTTACTGAAGCCTGCAAGGTGAGCGGAAGTTATGATGTGAACAGGGTGCCGGTACAACCTGTAAAGCAACTGCGTACAAACCTTAACGTTATAACCCAGTCGGGTAATATCCTGCTGGATGGTAACCTGGTTAGATTCAATCGCCAGTGGCCGGATGCTGTGGATATATATGACGCGGTGAAGCTGAATAATTCAGGTGAAAACCTTGGGTTGTACCGGGATGGGAAAATACTGTCTGTAGAAAGCCGCATGCCAATATCAAGGGGTGATACGATATTTTATCATATCGGGTTATTGAAGATGCAGCAGTATGAACTGGAATTAATTCCGGAGCATATACAAAACCCGAACCTGGAAGCATTCCTGGAAGATAAGTTCCTGCAAACATCAACCCCGGTAAGCCTGGTAAATACCACAACATATACATTCAGTGTTATCAATGATCCGGGCTCCTATGAACCAGGCCGTTTTTATATTATTTTCAGGAAACTGAAAACGGGCAAAGAAAATTTACCGGTATTAAGCAGGCAGTCGAGTATCACCGATCCAACTGGCGCTTCATTAAATGCAGCCCCGCAGATTACTGTATATCCTAACCCGGTGGTTGATGGAAATGTAAGGGTACGTTTCTTTATGCAGCAGCCCGGTACTTATATCATGCAACTCAGTAACAAACTGGGGCAGGAAGTATTGAAGAGAACAATCCGGGTAAGCAGCAAAAGCCAGGAAATAGCTGTTCCTATTGATGCTAATATGCCTAAAGGATTATATGCTTTGACCATAACCGGAAATAATGGAGTTGTTACAACCAGGCAGGTAATGATACAATAGTTCATAATGATAAGATGACATATTTTCCTTTGCAAATGAATGCCGGTAAATTCCGGGAAATGCTGCGGGATTATAATCAGCCTGTCATCGTATTACGTATTATCAGTATCGCATGGATCTGCTCTAAACTCATTTGTTTCAGGCTTTGGGGAGCTAACAGGCTTTTTCCACTCGTACCGGTACATGATTCGCTTTCAAATATTCCGCCATTCGTACATGGATTTCTTTTCGGTTTGTCATTGCTGCTGATGTTCCTTTTTTTGTTCTTTCCCGGAAGAAAAATGGCAGCCTTCATTATTTTGCCTGAACTGTTTTCATGCTGCCTTGACCAAAACCGTTGGCAGCCATGGGAGTATTTCTTCCTGTTCATGTTGCTGGCGTATGTATTTACAAAAAGGGAGAAAGAACTGCCTGGTACCTGGCTGCTTATCATGGCCGGCCTTTATTTTTTTGGTGGTATTGGAAAAATGAACACCGCGTTTATACATGATACCTGGAAATACCTGATGCTGCACAGGTGGCTTGATATTAGTACTAACAATATCTGGGTTACCCGGTCGGGGTACCTGCTTCCTTTACTGGAAATGCTGGCCGGTTTGGGTTTATTGGTAAAGCAATCCAGGAAAATATCTATACTGATATTGATAGGCATGCACCTGGTTATTTTACTCATGCTGGGCCCTGCCGGATTAAATATCAATCATGTTGTGTGGCCCTGGAATACTGCATTGGCCATATTGCTTTTACTGATTTTTTATAGTGCCCAGCAAATATCATTTACCATTCCGGCAGACAAACCGTTTGTTTGGGTCGTGTTACTTTGCTGGTGGATATTGCCCTGGTTCAGGTTTACCGGACATTGGGACAGGTATCTTTCATCTGTTTTATATAGCGGTGGGGTAGAACAGCTTTTTATTTGCACGGAAAGTAAGGCAGCAGTCGGGGATATGGGCAGCTACATGGATCCGTCTTTCAGCGTGATACCTTGTTCACCTGTTCTGTCGGTTTACAACTGGGGCATTAAAGAAATGCGCACCGCACCATATCCCGAACCAAGGATTAGGAATGCGATCATTAAAGCCTGGAAAGAAAAATATCCCGGCAGCAATCACAGGTTTTATATCTACAAACCTGGTTTCGCATATACTGTTAAAGAGTTAAAATTGCCTGAATAAATGCCAGTGGATTTACAATGTTAACCGGGATGAGGGAAAGCATCTTACCGTTGAACCTGTCATATTTTGAAACGGTAATTGTACGATAGGAAATATACTGGGCACCCTAAATAGATGCCATTTTGTTATAACTCCCGGAAAAATTTGTTTAATTTTATTTCCGTTACATGAGGAGCAGGCTTATATTATTACGCTTTTATTAACATAGTGTTTAATTTGAAGCCGGCATTGGTTACTTGGTAAATGGATATTGGATGTATGTATTGAGGCGATTTTATACTGGTAATCCTTATTTATGAAAATATTTTACACTATCATTTTTACTTTCTTTAGTCTTTCTGCCTGGTCGCAGGTATATTTTCATGATTTTGGAACCACCGTTATTTCAGCACATCCCTATACTGTAACTCCCACATCGGCCAATCCGCAGCTTACGGGTTCATCGTGGACTAACAGCACAACCGGTTGGACAAGTTATGCCGGTTATGCAGGAGAGGCCATCGCCCTTTCCAATTCAGGGGGAACGCCCTTTATCACGCTCAGTTTTAATATAAATCCGGGGTATAAACTGAATATCAGCAGTTTCAACTTCTGGCGGGAGCGAAGCAATACAGGTGCACAAAACTGGGCCATGTATATAAACGGTATTACATGTGGTACCGGAACGATACCACTCACTGGTAACTTCATTGGCAACACAACAGTGGCCAACCCGGTAAACAACCTAAGCGGCACCGTTAGTATCGTTTTCACATTATCCGGTGCGTCAGGAACCGGCACGTTCAGGCTGGATGATTTTACGTTGTATGGATCTGTTGTTCCCAACGAATATGTGTTGCTGGATAATTTTAACCGGAATGATACCATCCGCCCTGCCATACCTTCCAGCGGCGGCCCGGCCTGGTGGGTGGAACAGGAATCAGGTGTATGTTTTACAGGAAGTGTGCTGCAAAAGATAAGGATCAAGAACAACATGCTGGAACTGGCGGCATGTAATTATAACAACAGCGTTTGCCTTGCCAGCCAGACACAGGCAACCGGCATGAATATGACGGGCAAGTATCCCACTGTTTTCTCCAATGCAGCCGGTACCATGGAATGGTATTTTAACATGCAGCAAACCCGGACTGACCCTACCGGTTTCGGATCGGGTGAATATGGCGCTGCATTTGTTATCGGATCCACATCCAACGACCCGCTCGCTTCCAATAAATCGGGCTATGCGGTGATATTTGGCGAAGCCGGAACAGCCGATCCCATCAGGCTGGTTTCATTCAACGGCTTTGCATTCAACAGCACTACCTTTACGAATATACTTTCTGTTCCGTCGCCTGCGGTAAAAACCAACCATATGAGCATCAAGGTGACATTCAACCCATGTAACAGCGAATGGTCACTAACGGTAAGGGATGATGGCGCTTCTTTTGCGGATCCTTCTACCGTTACGGGCGTTGGGGCAACGGCAGTAAATACAACCTTCACTTCAACCGACCTGCTCTGGCTTGGGCAGGTATGGAACCACGGCAGTTCCTGTTCGATGGCTAAGTTTGACAATATCTATATACCGAAAACAGGAATGGCTACAGGCACTTATACCTGGAATGGCACCATCAATAATGATTTCCAGCTTGCCAATAACTGGACGCCCAAGCGGCAGTGCATCCGGGTTACGGATAAGCTGGTATTTAACAGTTCATCGCCGGCAACTGTTGTATTGTCGAATGTTCCAACACAGACGATTGCACAGCTAACGGTAACTAATAATCGCTCTGTTACTCTGCAGGATGTAGCGGGTAACGCTGCTGTAAGTACCCTCAGCATTGGCGGTGCCGCAGGAACCGATTTGCAGGTAGATGCCGGATCAACCCTAAGCTTTGATGTGGAAACAGCAGCAGCCGGTGAAGGGATGGTCATAAACCTGTCAGCCGGGGTAACCGGGTTAATTACCGGAACCATTAACTTCCAGTCAACTCCCGGAAGTACACCCCTGCATAGATTAGAGGCTGCAGATGCCCTGGCTATATCGGTTAACAGCGGAGGTAATATTCGGGCACTTGCCCTTTCCGGTAACCCGTTTGGCAGCAGTGGTACACAACATACAGTTGTATTTAATACAGGTGCCGTTTACGAGTGTTACAGCGGCGGCAACCCATTCGGCCTTGCTCAGCCGGCTTCAAAAGTACAGTTTAACAGCGGCAGCATTTACAGGCATTATACAACCAACCAGCCATCGGTATTAGGGCGTGTTTATGCCAATTTTGAAAACTACAGCAGCCATGATATTAATTCAGGTGGTGCAGGCGTATTTACGGTCAATCATTTAAAAATAATAAGTGGTACGTTACAGGTTACCGGTTCACTTAACAGTTTGCCCGTGAACACGGAAATAAAAGGAGACCTCACTGTTCTTCCCGGAGCAGCATTATTATACAAGACAGATGTAGCCAGTTCTATGAATTTCAGCGGGAGCACGGTAGCGCAGAAAATTAACAGTACAGGCACACTTGAACTGGGAAGGAATGTAACGGTAAGGCTTAACAGCAGTTATTCAACAGCACCGCAGTTAACAGTGGAAACAGCTATTTCCATTGCAGGTGTGCTTGATATCGTACAGGGAACCCTCAGGCTTTCTGCGGATATCACGCTTCAGTCAGATAGCTTTTCTACCGCCTCTGTTGCTCCAATTACCGGCATCCTGGATTATGGTGCAGGAAGGTTTGTGGTGGAAAGATACATTCCTCCGCATCCTAAAGCCTGGCAATTGCTGGCAGTACCGGCAACAGGGCAAACCGTTAACCAGGCCTGGCAGGAAGGCAATGCGCCCATGGTTGCGGGAACACCTGGTTATGGAACCATCATCACCAGTAATGTGGCGGGAAACGGATTTGATGCAATTGGAGGCAGTGGCCCATCCATGAAAACATATGACACATCAGGCGCTGGATCATGGAAAGGCATTACACGTACCGATACGGCACTATATAACAAGAAGGGATACATGCTGTTTGTTCGTGGCGACCGTACCGTTACTGCCATTTCTGCACCCGCTACTGCAACCAGGTTGCGGAGCAAGGGGATGATTTTCCACCCTGTTTCAAACATCCCGCCGGTAACTTCAGTTGGTGCCGGCAAATTTGAATCAATAGGCAATCCCTATGCTTCTGCAATTGATTTTTCAAATGACTTCGGCGTTTTAAAGTCTGCAAACATACAGCGGGTTTTTTATGTGTGGGATCCTAAACTGGGGTCGGGCTATGGTGGGTACCAGACTTTTGTAAAAGGGGCAGGAGCCGATTATACCGTATTGCCCGGTGGAGGCAGTTATCCTCCGGCTGGTTCTGTATATAACCATATCCAGAGCGGGCAGGCATTTTTTGTTCGCTCCTTCGGTGGTACGGGAACCGTTCAGTTTACCGAACAGGCAAAAGTTACGGGTAGTGACCTGGTAACCAGGCAAGCTATCGGTAACGGATATACGGAAAAAAGATTGTTTACAACCCTGTATGCCATTAATGGCAGCAACAGGATATTACTGGATGCAGTAATGAATGAGTTTGATGAGGCATATGCCAATGAAACAGACGAACTTGATATGCTTAAGGTAAGCAATACCGGGGAAACGGTCGGATTGCCTGTAAGAAGCCAGGTGTTTTCTGTGGAAAGAAGGAAAAACCTGCAATGGGATGATTCAATTCCTTTACGGCTGGAAAACATGAAACGGCAGGAATATGAATTTGAATTCAATGCTTTGAATATTTTCAGGCCCGGATTGAAGGCATTCCTGGTAGACAGGTTCCTGCAGCAAAAAATACCGGTAAGCCTTTCAGGAATTACAAAAATCAGGTTTACAATAAATGATATTCCCGGTTCTGAAGCTTCAGACAGGTTCCTGTTGGTTTTCCAGAAAGCCGGAACCCGGAACCTGCAACTTGATATGGCAGGTGAAATTGATGTTTACCCTAACCCGGTATCGGGCAATAGCATCAGGCTCCGTTTCAATGGATTTCCGGAAGGTATTTACAAAATCCGTTTCTCAGATGGTTTTGCACAAGTTTTGTATGAGCATACAGTCAGGGTAAGCGGAAACCATTTTTCGGCGAATTTGCCATTGCGGAACCTGGTTCCTGGTGTTTACAACCTGGTTGTTACTGACGCTAAGGGGAATGAAATAGCCCGGAAACAGGTTGTAAAATAGTTTGCAGGGAAACAATTAATTTCCCGGCAAGCCAAGATGCATTTACTTGATTATGAATCTAAATTATGCTTTTTATAAGGCCAGTAAAAAGCCTGTTGAAGCAAACCCGCACTTTTTTTATGATTTCCTAATTTTTTAGTGGATTTGTTAGTAAATTAATAGCTATTTAACGTGTTATTTGAACACAAATCAGGAAATTTAATATTAAATTTGCAGATTATATCCTACGAAAATCGGGCGCTTTCCCGGCCTTGCTGTAACAGTTTTTGAATTCATGGCATCTGATTATAAATAATTTAATACCCAATGGTAGCACCTAACTGTTTTGTACGTGTAAGTAACCGGCTAAAAATACTGGTTGCTTTTTTTGCCCTTTTTACAAGTATTACTGTAAACGGACAGGTTTCCTTTACAAATGGCTCACCTTCTGTTCTAATTGATTTTTCAAATACGATGCCTGTAACAGTGGGCAGCAACCCGGCTTCTGCTTTTGCCGGTGCCGGTTTTCAGCCAAATACCGCGTTTGCCGGAAGGCTAAATTCAAATGCATGGTCAGGTTCTGGTTGGAGCGATCCGGCCCTTGCTTTTGGAGGCACGGCAACCGGAAATGACTATGGCAGGGGTTCAACTGCTATTGCTGTAACACAAGGTGGTATTTATGCATATGTTGGTGCTCCTAATTCTGTAGCTAACCCCGCCATGATGTTTCAGCCGGGCGGTTCAGATTTTACCCCGGGAAATATTACGTTACGAATAAAGAATGATGGCAGTTCCATCATCAATCAACTGGATGTTTCTTATAGTATTTATCAGCGTAACGACATGGGCAGGTCAAATTCATTTAACCTTTCCTATTCGTATGATGATGTGAATTATACTCCCTTTGTAGCATATGATTATGCTACACCCGGTACGGCTGACCTGGCAGGCTGGGTGCTAGGCGCCACTAAGACCGGTACTCCCATTACCGGCCTGAATATTCCGCCAACCACCATGTTTTACCTGAGGTGGACCAGTGATGATGTGAGCGGATCAGGAAGCCGTGATGAGATAGGTCTGGATAATATCAATATCGTTGCCAATTACCCCGGAGCTTGTACGCCACCAACCACCAATGCCACATTGAATCCTTTTACCAATGTGTTTACAAACCAGATGGACGTTAATTTTACTCGTGGAAATGGAACGGGCGGAGTACTTATTGTGGCCAGCCCGATAGCATTAAGCCAAAACCCGATCAGTGGTATAACCTATACCGCCAATTCAAATTATGGCGCCGGCTCAGCCATTGGAAACGGTTTTGTGGTTTACAGCGGCAACACGGTTCCTGTACTTACTGCTGGTAGTTTTACAATGACCAATCTGGCACCCGGTACAAATTATGTTCTCACCTTGTTTGAATATGATATTACTGTTCCCTGCTATACTGCAACAGGCGTTTCCGGAAACCAAACCACCAGTGGTAGTTCCACTACATTGGCTACGGATTTATTCCGGTCGAAAGCGAATGGCAACTGGACGAATGCGAATACCTGGGAATCATTTACAGGCGGTATATGGATAAATGCGGATATTTCTCCAACGGCCGCTTCAGCAGGCATATCAATTCAAGCGCCACATACTGTAACAGTAAATTCTTCTGTAAGTATGGACCAGGTAACAGTAGCGGGCACCATGACTATTCAGAATGGCGGCGTTATAAACCTGGCTGACGGAACCGGTTTCGATATAGACATCCAGGGAACCGGAGTAATGAACATACATACCACAACGGGATACACAAGTACTTTTCTTATTACGGCAGGTGCCACCATGAATGTGGCTACCGCTGGTAAGATAACCATCGGCAACGGAGCATCTTCATCTGGATACAGTCCACTTGGAACCACTGCCGGTCTCGTAACCTGGAACCATGGTTCCATAATGGAATGGAATACAACCGATCCTTTCCTTACTTCTGCGGTTACTTATTTTCCAAATGCAGCAGCAGGCATTATTCCCATTTTCAGGGTGTCGCATTCGCCATCCCTGCAACCCGGCGCTTCAAGCCCAACAGTTTGGAACGGCCTGATGGAAGTGAATGCAAACCTAACCCTGAAACTGGCCGGCACCAAAACATTCCGCAATGGTATAACAGGAACGGCTACCCTAACACAGGACGAACTCTGCGGCCAGTTCATCATCAATGGGGCAACGGCTGTATTGGGAGGAACCGGTGCCATCAACCTGTATAATGCCGGGCTCGATATCAATGCGTCCGTTACAACGCTTATTTCAGATAAAGTGATTAATTCCACGTTGGGGGTTGGTACATTGTCGGTTAATACCGCCGGTTCATTGTATTGCGACAGCTATATCATTTCCGGAACGGCTTTATTCACCCTGGCAACCGGTTGCACGATGAGGCTTGGGTCAACCGGAGGTATTTCCGGATCCGGATTAACAGGCAACATACAGGTTTCGGGCCTGAGAACATTCAATACCAATACTAATTTTATTTATAACGGTACGGCTAACCAGATCACCGGAGCCGGGTTACCGGTTACCCTGAGTTCACTCACCATCATAAATACCGGCGGGGCCGGAAACAATACTGTTTCACTAACAACAACCAATACATCAACCATAACACTTACACTAACTTCAGGCTTGTTTGCACCCGGTACCGGCCAGGTTTTGAATATCTTCAATAACGGATTTGTAAATGTAACAGCCGGAAATTTTGCCACCGGTACTACGGGCGGAACCATCAATTTCTTTGGCGCCGGAACATTCACAGGAGTAAGCCAGCCTTATAACGTGTATGCATCCGGGGGTGTTAATTTTGGTACAGGGCCGGTTACCATACAGAATGGCGGACGGTTCCGCATAAACGCAGGCGGATTTGCCAGCACAAACGGACCTTTTTATGCTGATGGCAGTATGCTTGAATATAATTCTGGCGGGCCATATAATGTGGGCAGTGAATGGCTTACCCTGGCAACCACCAGTGCGGTAAGGGGCGGGCCACATCATGTGAATATCACAGCATCAGGAACCATATTGAGTTTTGTGGCTTTTGCACAGGCACGTACCATGCGTGGCGACCTGAATATAAGCGCCGGAGCAGGTATGACCATGTCAACTGCAGCCGGAGGCGACCTGTTTATCGGAGGCAACTGGACAAGGGCTGCAACCGGTACATTTACAAACAATGCCAGGATGGTAACATTTAACGGTACCACGGCCAACCAGACCATAACGGTAACGGGTGGGGGAACTGAAACGTTTGGGTACATGACCATCCTTAAACCCGATGCATTCCCTAATCTTATCATGGCTGCCGCACCCAATGCAACCAATATCAACCTGGTAGGTAACCCGGCCGCCGCCGCCGACAGTTATACGCTGCTCATCACCAATGGCAACCTTGATCTTAGTCAGAACACATTCAATTTCACCATCGCGGCAGCCTCCGGATTTCAAAACAATATCAGGATTGACGGAAATACGGCGACTGGAGGAACTTTGGTTAGAACCATCAACAGTACCGGGGGCCAGGGCGTATTCTCCCTGTATAATAATTTTGATGCTACCAAAACAACGAAGATTGACAGGGTAAGTGCCGCTGCCAGCAGGCGTGCCACTTTAACCTTCAGTACAAACGTAAAAGTAACGGTTGGCGCCAATTTTGTTTTACCGCTTGCTTATGGAGGTATTGATTTCGGGATCAATCCCGGAGCAACCACCATTTCTACCATCAACGGAACCTTGCAAATTGATGCACGCGGTTTTGTTAATCCCAATGCACCCATTTACGGAACCAACTCTTTCCTGATTTATAATTCAGGCGGTACGTTCGACCGTAACGTGGAATGGGGTACCAATGTGCAACCCGGATTCCCGTATCATGTAACCGTACAGAATAATACAAACCTGCGGCTGAACACGCCCAATACCAATGGCGATGCTGACCGGGAAACCGGCGGAAACATGACAATTGCATCGGGTTCTTCGGTACTGTTGAGTACAACAGCCGCCAATAGGCTAACGGTAAGGGGTAACCTTGACCTTAGCGGTACCTTGACTTTGCCAACCGTTGCGGGAGGCGACCTGTATATAGGAGGTAACTGGAACAGGCCGTCAACCGGAACATTCGTACCCAACGACCGGGCGGTATTCTTCTATGGGTCAACCAACTCCACCATCACGGCCAATAACGGTCAACTGTACCCGTACATGTACTTAACAAAATCAACACCGGCTCAAACATTGACATTGCTGGATGACATCAGCATCAGCCGCGAGATAGGTATTGTTTCCGGTGTGTTCACACTTGGGAATAAGAATACGCACATCAAATCAGATATAAATTATACCGCCAATATCGGCAAATTCGGTAATGACGGAACCGTCAACTATTCCGGCACCGGCCGTTTTGTAGTGGAGCGTTTTATACCTACCAATACCGGCGCTGCGCCTAATCATGGCAAAACGTGGCAGTTCCTGGCTATTCCAACAAACAATGCAGGAGTTGCCGGCGGACAAACCGTAAATGCCGGTTGGCAGGAAGGAAATGCACCGCTGGTTGCCGGAACCGCCGGGCTGGGCACCATCATTTCCAGTAATGTGGCCGGAACCGGTTTTGATATCGTGGGTGGTGTAGGTCCGTCAATGAAGACCTATGATCCGGCCAGTACATCATGGATCGGCATTACAAGGACTGACACTACATTATATAACAAGAAGGGATACATGATATTTGTGCGTGGCGACAGGACGGTAACCGCCTTTAATGGTACAGCTACACCAACAAACCTGCGCAGCACCGGAAAGATTATGGAACCCGGAAACCCGCCGCCAACCACAACAGTTGGCGCCAACCAGTTTGAATCGGTTGGTAACCCCTATGCGTCAGCGATAGATTTTAGCAATGCAGGCGTTGTAAAAGGCGGAACACTGCAGAATATTTTTTATGTATGGGATCCAAGGCTGGGAGGCGCTTTCAGCTATGGAGGGTACCAGACCTGTATCAAGAATGTGCTGGATGCAAATTACACCATCACACCGGGCGGAGGAAGCTACGGAGTATCAGGCAGTATACAGAACCTGGTACAAAGCGGACAGGCATTTTTTGTAAGGGCCGGGGCCGGTGGCGGAAGCATCGGTTTCAATGAAAATGCAAAAGTGAGTGGCAGCAGCCTGGTAACTAGGCAGGTTACCATTCAAAATGGCCAGGCCAGGAAATTAACAACCCAGTTGTATGCTGTTACTGGCAATACAAGAATGCTGGTTGATGGCGTTTTTAATGAATTCGGGTTAGGACTTTCCTCCCAGGTAGATATGTATGATGCCATCAAAATTTTGAATACAGGGGAGAACCTGGGTATAGTAGCAGGAAATGAAGTGCTTTCAGCGGAAAGGCGGGGATTTTTCCGCAATATTGACAGTATCCGGTTTACCTTAAACCAGTTACGTGCCCAACAGCAATACCAGCTTGAGTTTACACCATTGAATATTGCCGGATTGGCTCAAAAAGCCTTGCTGGTTGATAACTGGCTGGGAACGTTTACGCCGGTAAGCTTATCATCTGTTACGAAAGTTGATTTCAGCATAACTGCCGACAGGGGATCTTATGCAGCTGACAGGTTCATGATTGTTTTTGGCAGGAACCAGAAACCTTTCCTGTACAGTAACCTGAAAGCAGACAGGGAAGAAAATACAGTTAAGCTGCAATGGAACACTAATGATGAAACAGACCATGTTGCATATGAGATTGAGCGTTCAGCTGATGGGGTTCAATTTATCAAACTGGGTAAAGTGGATGCAACCGGAAATGACAATTATACCTGGGAAGATATGAATCCATTGTCTGGGCAACAATACTACCGGATAAATATAATAGGGCAGGGCAGGGAAAACTATAGTAACAGGGTATCTGTATTACCCGGGTTGGCCGGAAGGTATGTGAATGTGTTTCCAAACCCGGTTAAAAATCATCTGCTCAGGATATATTTCAATACAAATGTGAAACCAGGTATCAGTAAACTTTCATTATATAATAGTGCTGCAATGTTGGTTTGGACCGGCACCACTATTATTAAACCTGCTCCCGGAAACAGCCTGGTACAATTACCGGTTACATTGGCAAAAGGTAGCTATCAGCTTGAAATACAAACAGTTGAATCTGAAAAGACCGTATTGCCGGTTTTCCTGGATTAAGGCTGTGTTGGTAGTAAAAAAAACGGGTAACCTGCATTTACAAGCATACTGCAGAATAAAGGAACATTCGATTTAATCGGTATACTTAAAACCAATAAAATCAATACTTTAGAATTCACAAAAAGTCCTGTTTTTTAAATTTACCCTTATTGGTATAAACCCGCATATGCAGGAACTGCGTATAATAAAGCAGTAATTACCCTAGCATTTTACGTAAAATTTACTATATTTACAGGTATTTATTAATATGAATAGCAGTATTTTAAGGCTCACCATATTATTACCTTAATACAATCAATGTAATATCCGGATAACACCTTAACCCCTGAATAAAATTAAATAGTCAGTTTACAGATTGTTTAAGCCATAATTATGAATCATTTTCTCAAAGCAATTGACAGAAAGCCAAACAGTATTGTTGGTTTTTTTGTAAAGAGCTTGATATTATTAACGATAACGGTTGGTTTTTTTACATTACAGTCAGGTGCCCAGGTTTCCTTAACAGCCACTTCAGGTGTTCCTGCGGGAGGATATACTACACTAAAGCAGGCATTTGATGCTATTAATGCGGGTATTCATCATGGTGATATCATAATTAGTATCGATGCTAATACGAATGAAGGCACTACGCCGGCCACACTTAACAGCAATGATGCCGATCCGTCCAGTTATTCATCCGTATTAATACAGCCTTCAGATGATAATATTGTTATTTCCGGAAATCCTGCATCCGGTTTCGGCGTAATTCAATTGAATGGTGCTGATAATGTAACTATAAACGGAGATAATCCCAATTCCGGAGGCACAAACAGGAACCTAACTATCAGCAATACCACCACCGCTACCTTTACCGGCAATTCATGTATCCGGATAGCAACTTCTGCAGCGGTAAAATCGGCCGATAATATCGGTATTTTAAATTGCATCCTGAGCGGACATGTAACGGCAGGAAACAACAATGCCCTAACGGCCACCAGCAGTTCATCAAATATCAGTTTCGGTATATATGCAGGGGGAAACGGAGGAGCAACAGCAACCGGTGCACCAACAGCCATCACTTCAGAAACAGCCAATTCAGCACCAGTTGGCACAACAATGTTTTCATTTACCGTAACCAATAATGCCATCAGTAATTGCGGAAGGGCCATAGTATATAACAATGCTTCCAGTGCAGGTTCCAATAATGTTTCGGTATCACAGAATGAAATCGGTACATCGGCTTCTCTTGGCGCATACCCGTATACGTCACCTACGGGTACCGTATATGTATCAGGAATCTGGTTGTCGGGTGCAAACAATGTTACCATAAGCGGGAATACCATCAGCAACCTGATGTCGTATGTTCAAACGGCCCGTACCGGTATCGACCTTTTTTCTAATATTTCAGGGACACTGTCAGTTTCAGACAATACTATCAACGGAGTTGTGAGTAACAGCGCCGGTGCCTACCCGGCTTTAGGTATTTCTGTAAGTTCTGCCGGAGGCTTATATACTGTTTCAGGAAACAATATTTCAATCATTGAAAACAGTTCATCTGCTATCGGCGCACCTGCCAGTGGTATCAGGATAAATACAGCCAGTGGTCCGGGTACCATTTCACGTAATAAAATTTCTGCTGTAATGAACAGGAATGCTGGGCCTTCACCGGCACAGGGCATTTACCTGGCAACCGCTTCAAACGGAACCATCATCAGGAATAATTTTATTTCCAACATCATGAATGTTGGGCTTGGCAGTTTCAATTTTACGGGAAATGCAAATGGCATACTCATCAGCAGTGGCAGCAGCCATAAAGTGTATCATAATTCCATTAACCAGTATGGTACCAGCCTGGCAACAGGAACCAATTCAATCAACTGCCTTTCCATTTCCTCCAACATTCTCCAGGGAATAGATATACGGAACAATATTTTTTCCAATACTGTGGCAGGCGGAGCAGCCAATAGCGTACATGCCTGCCTGTTCTTCCCTTTTGGCATTTCTGCATCCATGGGGCTTACCTTGAATAATAACGCCTATTATACCGGCAATACAGCCGGGTTATCCGGTATCGCTTTCGCTGGTTCCGTTTTTTACGCTCCGGCCTCTTTATATTCCGTTGGTAATTTCAATCCCCAGGTTACCGCAGGCGCAACCAACTGGCGCAATTTTTCATCCGGGCTGGGCGTAGGAACAAATGATTTTGCCTCTTTTGGCAGTACGGCTGCAGCACCATTTGTGAGTGCAACCGACCTGCATATTCCGGCGGCAACCGTTACCCAGCTTGAATCGGGTGGTGCTGCTGTTGGGGTTACCAATGATATAGATGCTGATGTAAGGAACGCTTCATTTCCAGATATGGGCGCCGATGAATTCAATGGCACAGTTACAGACCTTACAGCGCCGGCAATCAGTTATGGCCCGCTTACCAATACCTGTTCTATAGGCGACAGGCTGCTGCAGGTAACCATTGCCGATATTAGCGGTGTGCCCGTAGCAGGTGCCGGATTGCCTGTGCTTTACTGGTTCATAAACGGGGTGCCCCAACCGGCAGTAACAGCAACGCATATTTCAGGTACACTGTACGAATTTCTGTTTGGCGGAGCGGCATTGTTAGGTGATATTGTTTCCTATTATGTGGTTGCACAGGATAACCTAGGAAATGTGATTGCACAGCCAACTTCAGGGGCGGCAGGGTATACAATAAACCCGCCGGCAGTTACTACAGCGCCGTCTACCCCGGGCAGTTATACAATACAGCCTGCATTGCTGGCCGGCACTTATGATGTGGGTGTTTCCGGTGCTTATGATTATCCTACCATTACGGCCGCCATTAATGCCTATAATAATTCCTGCCCAACCGGGCCGGTCGTGTTCCGCCTGATGGATATAAATTACCCGGCCGAAACTTACCCGATTGTTATATCAAACCCGGAAGCGAATGCTGTTAATACCCTCACCATCATCCCAAATACCGGGGTAGGCGTTACCGTTAGCGGTAACCATGCCAGTGCCCTGTTCATTCTGAGGGGAGCAGATTATGTAACGTTTGATGGGTTGAATACCGGTGGTAGTTCATTGAGTATTACAAATACAAACGCATTGTCTACGGCCACCGTATTCTGGCTCGCCAGTAATGGGGCGGATGGGGCTACGCATAATAATATTCTTAATTGTACCATTTCAGGCAGCGGCACCAGCACTTCCTTCGGTTGCATTACTACCGGCAGCATTGCTTCCATAGGCACATCAGCTTCTGCAGCCAATTCAAACAATACGGTAAGTAATTGTACAATAAAAGCGGCCCAGCATGGGATCTTTATTAACGGGTATACCGGAACGTATGATCAGAACTGGGTAATAAACAATAACATCATCGGGTCTGTTTCTGTACCCGAAAAGATGGGTGTGCGGGGTATAGCCATACAGGGTGTGAATAATTTCAGCATAACCGGCAATACGGTCAGCGGGTTAAGCATGAATGCAGCCGCAACGGTTGTTGGTATCTACGTTGTAGGTTATGCGGCAAACGGTACTATTGTTTCAAACAATATCAGTGATATCAGGCAAAACAATATCGGGGGCGGAAGCTGCGGTATATACCTGGGAACGGGACTGAACACATCATTTGTAACTATAGCCAATAATTTCATTTATGATATATATGCTATCGGCAGCAGTGTGCTTACCAATAATGCCTGTGGGATAACAGTGAACAGCGGCGGCGGTTATTCCATCCTGTTCAATTCAGTAAGCATTACGGCCGGAACCGGCGCATCCAACGGTATATCTGCGGCCATACGTATTTCATCAGCAGTTACATTTACCGGCGCTCTGGATATAAGGAACAACATCTTTTCCAACACAACGGCAATCGGTATACGCTATAGTATATATAATGCTTCAGTGGCTTCCGTATTTTCATCCATCAACTATAATAACTATTACACCGGATCTTCGCCCATTCTCGCTTACCTGGAAGGCAACAAGGCAAATTTCCCAGCCTGGCAGTCGGTATCCGGGGGGGACCTGAAATCGATGTCTGTAGATCCATTATTTATTTCAGCAACAGACCTGCACCTGCAACCGGCATCGCCGATGAACGGTATGGGGATTACAGTGGCCGGAATTACTACTGATATAGATGCTGATACCAGGCTGGCAACACCTGATATAGGAGCTGATGAGTTTGACGCACAGGATTGTGCCGGCGCTCCGGCAGGAGGAACGATTACTGCGTCTACACTGGCCTTATGTTTCTCAGGTTCAGCGTCTCTTTCTGCAACCGGTTATGCTACAGGTGACGGGATAACATATCAATGGGAATACTCTACCAACGGATTTGTTACACCGCAAAACCTGGCCGGACAAACGGTTCCGACAAATGCCAATACGGGATTATTGCTGGTTACCACTTCTTACCGTTTAAAAGTAAGTTGTGCCAACGGAGGTTCTGTGGCATATTCAAATGTTATAAATATTGCTGTTAATTCACCCGTAATCACAACTGCAACAGGGGCAACCAGATGCGGAAGGGGGACGGTTAACCTTACCGCCACTTCAACCACGCCCGGAGCTACCTTTAACTGGTTTACAACGGCAACCGGCGGAACATCTATCGGAACCGGCAGTCCGTTTACAACGCCCATCATAACTGCAAACACCAATTTTTATGTAGCGGCAACGGTTGGTACCACAACCGGAAGTGTAGGCCCCCTCACACCATCATCACTGGGTGGGACCATTGGAACACAAAATATTAACTGGGATGTATTCTTTGATGTACTTGAAAGTACTACCTTATTATCGGTAGATATTTTCCCCAATACTTCGGGCCAGGTATCAAGCCTGCTCATCAGAAATTCATCCGGTACTTTGCTGGCAACCATACCATACACAACAACTGTGTCGGGCGGGTTGATGGCACAAACCATTCCAATAAACCTGGCATTAACGCCGGGCACGGGTTATTACATATCCGGCGCCATGCCTGCCGGAGGATTACAAAGGAATACTGACGGTGCCGCATACCCGTATTCATCTTCCGCTATCAAGATAACCGGTAACGGTTTCCTGAATTCCTATTACATGGGTTTTTATAATTTCCAGTATTCGGTGGCCTGTGCTTCACCGCGTACGATGGTAACCGCCACGGTAACGCCGGCGCCACCCATTACCGCACCGGTGGCAAACCCATCGGTCATTTGTGTGGGAGGAACCAGTCTTTTGTCGGTTTCCAGTGCAAATACCGGGTACTCATACTTGTGGAACCCGGGCAGCCTGGCCGGTACGCTGGTTGGAGTTAATCCGGTAACAACAACAACGTATACAGTTACTGCAACCGATGTTTCCGGAGGGCCGTTTAATGGTTGTTCAACCGTTGGCACGGTGAATGTATCCGTCCGGCAATTACCTACAGCGGTCACTGTAACGCCATCAGCATCTACCGTTTGTATTGGAGGTACGGCCACACTGCTTAATGCTACAGGAGGTGTACTGTCAAATATTACAGCCATCAGCGAAAATTTTAACGGGTTAACAAACAGTTGGCTCACATACAACAATTCTGTAGGAAACACACCAGAAGATGCCGCCTGGACACTACGTCCCAATGGCTATTTTTACAACTTTTCATTCAACAGCAATGATGCATCTCAATTTTATATGTCTAACAGTAATGCGCAGGGGTCTGGAGGATTGACAAATACGTTATTACAATCACCTGTAATAAACTTATCAGGTTATACAACAGCCAACCTCAGTTTCTGGCATTATTTCAGGTACAGTACCGGGGCTTCTGCCATCGTGGAAGCATCTACCGACGGCGTTACATGGGCTGCGGTACCGGGAGGTACATATACTTCAACACAGGGTGCTCCCAGCGGTTTTGTAAATGCAAACCTGAATTTGAATGCCTATGCAGGCCAACCGATAGTGTATATCCGTTTTAATTACCAGGATGCAGCTTATGGCTGGTATTGGGCGATTGATAACATTTTGCTTAATGGAAATGTAAATACGATCATGACCTGGACACAGGCTCCGGCGGCCCCCAATTCCATATTCACAGATGCTGGTGCATCTATCCCTTATATTTCAGGTACGGATGCGAATTCCGTTTATGTTCAACCTGCCGTTACTACCACCTATTCGGCCGTTGCCACCTGGCCACCACCCATCACCTGCAGCAGTTCCGGCAATTCAACAATAACAGTAATTCCTCCGGTAAGTGTTTCTATTACCGTTTCCGATAACCCGATTTGTCCTTCAGCTTCAGTTACTTTTACAGCCACACCTGTAAACGGTGGGCCAAGCCCTACTTATCAATGGCAGGTAAACGGCGCCAATGTGGGAACCAACAGTCCTACATTCACTTATTTCCCATCAGACCTTGACCAGGTAAAAGTGATCATGGTTGGAAACGGAACCTGTACAGCGGGAAATCCTGCAACAAGTAACACTATTACCATGAGTGTTACCGGTCCGATAGCAGTTGGGGTGAACATTACTGCAAACCCGGGTAATTTCGTGTGTGCGGGTACATTGGTTACGTTTACCGCAACACCCATCAATGGCGGGCCTGCACCCACATACCAATGGAAAAAGAACGGTATCAATGTTGGTACAAACAGCCCAACCTACTCATATGCATTTGCCTATGCTGAAAATGGCGACGCGATCACCTGCAGCATCGTTTCCAATTCAGAATGTATTTCTGGAAGCCCCACGGCGGTTAGTCCGCAAATACTGATGACCGTGAATGATATTGGGCCCTGCAGTGTGGTGATAGGTATTTTTGCAAACACGACCACGGTTTGTGCCAATACACAGGTAACGGTAAGGGCTACCCCAACCCGGCCGGGCCTGGCACCTACTTATGAATTCTTTCTTAACAATATTTCGCAGGGGATACAAACTAGCAATGATTTTGTATTTACACCGGTTAACGGAGATAAAGTAAGGGTAAGGCTTACTTCAAACTATACATGCCTGGTTGGAACCAATATACGGAACAGCAATACGCTCACTATGACGGTGCTGCAGAATCTGCCGGCAAGTGTTACCATGACCAACACGCCAACTTTGTGTTCGGGCTCACCTATAACGTTTACGGCTACCCCAACAAATGGCGGGGTAAACCCTACATATAATTTCCTGTTAAACGGGGTGTCAATACAGAATACCACCAGCAACACATTTACGGTACTTAGCCCGGTAAACGGCAATACGGTGCAGGTGATCATGACATCTGACTACCTCTGTGCAACGGGTAACCCCGCTTCATCTTCCATCTATACCATTGCGCTTAATGCCAGCCCGGTGGTAACGGCAGCAACAGACTGTAATGCCCTGCTCCCCGGTTCGGGGCAGGTTGCCAACCTCACTGCAACAGCGGTAGCAGGAAGCGGAAGCATAACCAACTACCAATGGGTGTTGAACGGTGTTACGAATGTTGGCGCCAACAGTGCCACGTATACCACCAATACAGCCGGTTCATATACAGTTATCGTTACCAATTCTAACGGTTGTAATACCACTTCATCGGTACCTGTGGTGATAACCAATACAGGAGCCCCGCTGGCTGCCGGTACCTATATCATACCCGGTACCGGATGCGGTAATTTCGACAAGATTTCCAGCGCCATAAATTATATTAATACCTGGGGCGTTGGAGGGGCAGTTATATTCGGCATTACACCGGGTTATACAGAAACGGCACCGCCCGGAGGATATGATATAACGGCAACGGGTACACTAACAAATACCATCACTTTTCAGCGTAACGGTGCCGGGGCTAACCCGGTTATAACGGCAGGATTGCAGGTGGCAGGCAGTAATAAAGATGCGGTGATTAAAGTTACAGGCGGTGATTATATTGCATTCAGGAATCTTAGTTTACAGGAGAATCCGGGTAATGCAGTGCTGGCTTCCGGTCCCACCAATACTATGACGGAATGGGGAATTGCTTTACAGTATGCCAGCAATACAAACGGTCCGGCTAATAATACCATTGAGAATAATATCATTTCACTAAACCGCCTGTATCCGAACTCATTCGGTATATACAGCAATATGCGCCATAGCCCTGCCAATCCGGCTGTGCTGGCTGATATTACCAATGTAAGCAGTGGCCAGAATAAAGTATATGCAAATGCAATAAGCAATGTAAATACGCCTGTGTTATTCCTGGGGGCGCCGGCAAACCTGTCTCCCGCAAATGATATTGGCGGAACGTCGGCACTTACGGGTAATATATTAACGAACTGGGGAAGTAATACGGCACCGGGTGGAAATGCCATTTTTGCCGGAACGACCGCATCCATAACCGGGATTTCAGCCATGAATCAAAGCGGACTCAATATTGGCTGGAACAATATCAGCAACACGGTTGGAATCAATCCGGGCGCTGCCGGTTTAAAGGGCATATACATTGATTTTACCGGCGCGGTATCAGGTACTTTTACCAATTCGGTTAACAATAATTCGGTTGCACTAAACAGTTCCGCCGTTACCGGAATATTGGAGGCCATCAGTTCAGGCAATACCGCCGCATCGGGCGCTGTAGCCGGCATCACCATTGACATGAGCAACAACACGGTTTCAGCTGCATTAACCGGAGCGGGTTCAAATGTTTCGGTTACGGGTATACGAAATGAATTTCCCTGCGGAATGCTGGCAATTACCGGTAATATCACGAAGGGAAATACTTCTTCAGCCACTACAGGCGGTTATGCGGGTATTGTAAATAATGCCGCAGTGGTAACAACTGTGAATATCAGCAATAACCAGTTTGGTGATGCATCTACGGATGCCATTAACTTTGGCGCAGCCGTTACCGGAAATGTAATGGCCATTTCAAATACAGGGGCTGCGGGTACTGCAACTTTAACCATCAGTAATAACACGTTCACCCGGTTTGTACACAGTATTGCGTCTACGGCTCCTTATACATTCATTAACAGTACAGCCAGCCCTGCCAGCCAGCAGATATTGTCTAATAATTTTTCCGGTATCTCCATAAACAGCAGCGGGAACATCACGGGTATCAATAGTCCGTCATTATCTGTTAATAAACAAATCAATGGTAATTTGTTCGGCAGTATTACCGGCGGATCAGGTTCTCTTACACTTATAAAAGCTGCCGGCGGATCCACAATGGCTGATATAAATAATAATAACATTGGGAATAATACCGCAAACAGCATTACAGCGGCCGGTAATGTTACCGGGATTGAACTGACGAACCTGGCAGCCGGT
>WBZP01000398.1_pt2 | contig 32338 bp, 29 predicted proteins | sample 5204301 | NCBI WGS metagenome assembly WBZP01 (sample SAMN12412401, study PRJNA552823) | activated sludge metagenome | isolation source: activated sludge from nitrification reactor of wastewater treatment plant... | place: USA: Pennsylvania | collected 2017 | reverse complement strand
GGTATAAACCCTTTATACAGGTTCATTAAAGCAAGTAATGGAAGGTGTATCGCCACCCATTTCGGAACTTATGATTACACGGCTTCTTGCAGCATTACGGCCAAATACCAGGAAATGGACCACCCGGTGTGCGATTTTGCCCATCATATGACGAAGGTTGCCCTGGCACATACAGGTATCTGGTTATCTGATGGCGCTACCAATACCATGCCTATCGGCCCGCACCGGGGAGAAGAGATGACAGAAGAACAACTGAAGGAAAACAGGGATACGGTACACCGTGCCTGGAAGAAAGGCTACGACCATATACGGCATTCATTGTGGAATGGTTTTTACCAGGGGTGGGACCTGAACCCGGCTCAGTTTCCTATGCGGTATGCCGCTGTATTCGCTTTCTTCCTGGAGAGTTATGATGATGCGGTGGAAAGGCTGAAAACCTTTGTAGAGAAAGCGGCGCGTGCCACACTGATTGGAGATGTGTTTGATGATGCCGCTACCGGGCAGGGGCTGTTAAATTATTTCCTAAGGGCATTGAACAGCGGCGCCATCACCGAAGAAGAAGTGCTGGTTACAGGACTAACGCTGGAGGAGATACGCGGAAGGTCGTTTAAAAAAATCCTGGAGAACAGGAAAAAGTGATAATACTTTTCTTTCAAAGCCGCAAAGATGCATCATGATTCTTTGCGGCTTATATTTTTCAATGGTATTTGCATCAATATGAACACCTGGCAATTCATACTCAATAAGCTGTCAACATCAGTGGATGTTGTACTGTTATATGTGCTGGAAAGCAGGGGTAGTTCTCCGGGCAGACAGGGGTTTCATATGGCTGTTGCCGCCGACAATCAGATGAAAGGCACCATCGGCGGCGGTATCATGGAACATAAATTTGCAGAACTGGCGAAATCAATGCTGGATAAAAATGAACAGGCGAACAGGCTGTTTAAACAGGTGCATGATAAGTCGGCAAAGAAAGACCATAGCGGTATGATTTGTTCAGGTGAACAGACTGTGTTCCTCTACCAGGTTAAGCAACATGAAAAGGAATGTATTGCCGAATTGATAAATAGTTTAAGGGAAAACCGGAACGGCACTTTATATCTTTCCCAATCGGGTATGAGTTTCAGGGATGAAAAACCCGATAGGGATTATTTTTTTGAAAGGATTGATGAAACCAATTTCTTTTATACAGAAAAAACAGGGTTCCGCTACCGGTTGCATATTATAGGTGGCGGCCATTGTTCCCTTGCCTTATCAAAACTCTTGGAAGGGATGGGTTTTTATATTAGCCTGTATGAAGTAAGGGAAGGGTTGAACACCATGGAAGAAAATGTATATGTACAGGAAAAACATGTGATTGATTCTTATGAACACCTCTCCGGGTTGATTGAAGGAGGATATGATGTTTTTGTAGTAATCATGACGTTCGGTTACCGTACCGATGATGTGGCACTGCGGGCATTGATGGAAAAGAAATTCCGGTATTTAGGTATGTTAGGAAGCAAACATAAAGTTGAAAAAATGATGCAGGAATACAGGGCCGAAAAAATAGATGAACGCCTGTTAAAACAAGTGCATGCTCCGGCGGGGATACAGATAAAAAGCCAGACAGCGGGGGAAATTGCCATCAGCATTGCGGCAGAACTGATAGCTGAAAAAAATAAAAATCAGTAAGTTATTTTATCCTCTTTGTCCTTCCATGCTTTAAAAACTGACAGCGCTTCCTCTCTTCCCAGTGATATGATTGGTATTTTCCTTGAATCAATCCCGGCAGCCATTTCATCATATATCATGGAATCATCAAAACCGATATTTGCGGCATCTTGCCTGTTATTGGCAAAGTATATCACTTTGGGCCTGGCCCAGTAGATCGCTCCCAGGCACATCGGGCAGGGCTCACAACTGGTATAAACCTCGCAGCCGTCAAGCTGGAAAGTATCCAGTGTTTTACAGGCATCCCTGATGGCAACAACTTCGGCATGTGCTGTTGGGTCATTGGTTGAGGTAACTTTATTGTTTCCCCTGCCAATAATTGTATCATCCTTTACGATGATGCAGCCAAACGGGCCGCCATCATTGTTCTCAATGCCCTTCCTGGCCAGGTTAATTGCCTCATGCATGAATTTTTCTTCCCTTGTCATAAAAAAATATTTACAGGAAGGTAAATATAATTAAAAAGTATAAACAGGATCTGGTTAATGCTTATTTTAGATTCAAACAATGCAGGTCTTCACCAGGTTTTTATTATAATCCGCTGTAATAGTCATAGCCGCGTTCATACCAGTAATCAGGTGGGCGCTGGCTGCTGAAACTGATGGTGCCAATACGTTTCAGGTGCTTGATGCCATATTTTACCGGGATGATAAGCCTGAGCGGATACCCGTTATCTGAGGGTAAGGGTTTCCCGTTCATCTCATAACATAAGATTGTTTGCGGATGCATCATACTTTTATTATCAATGCCTACATAGTATTCCTTATCCGGCGTTGCGAGGCCGGTAAACTGCAGTTTTACCTGCTCATGCAGCCCGTATTTTTTTACGAAATCACTGAAGCGGACGCCGCCCCAGTGTGACACCTGGCTCCATCCTTCAATACATTTGAAATCAAAGATCACTTCGGTACGCGGAAGCGATTTAATCTCCTGCATGGTTATGAAAAGCGTGTCGCCTGCCGATCGAATTACCTGCAGTTTCCAGTTGGCAGTATCAGGATCTGTATTTAACCCCAATTTTCCATTCACCCTTACCACAGGTGAAGCCATGCTTTTCGGGTATGTTTTGGTGAATTTTTCTTTACTGAAAAAATGAAGGAATACGAATCCATTAGCGTCCAATACCGTTCTCAGCGGTTTGGGTGTGCCCGAGTCTTTTGGCTGACGCTGCAGCCATTGCCAGCCGGCAACCACTGAAACCAGGAAAGCGAGAAAAACCAGAAATGAAATGATGGTCTTTTTCCTGAATTGTTTTTCCGATACTATCGTTGTTTTTTCGTCCATAATGGCAATCACTCCTTTTCAGTAATGGTATTGGTTGTTGAATTCGTTGCGGAACTTTCATCTGGGCCTGTTGATTTTTCATAACCGGTAACCATTGCCTGGAAGTTATTCCATCCGGCAAGCATTACCTGTGTTACATGTATGAAAAAAAATAATACAAATAAAATGGTGAGTATGAAATGTTCGGCCCTTGCCCATTCATACCCGCCCAGCATGTAACAGAGCCAGTTAAGCTGTACCGGCTTGTATATGGCGAAACCGGTGAGTATGAGTCCCAGCCCCATGAATATGATAACGGTGTAGGCTAACCGCTGAGCCGCATTGTATTTATTACGGCCGGGAAGCGTTTTCCTGATACGCAGGCTGTGCATCAAAACTTTCCAGGAATCCGAAAGGGCGTTTTTTGCAGGCTTGATATGTCTCCATTCTTTTGAGACAAACAGGTATATAACATATATCAGCCCGTTTAACATGAATAACCACATGAATGTAAAATGAAGGCTCATGCCTTCAGCCAGCCTGAAGGGTATGTTCAGCGCCTGGTTGAAAGAGTCCGGGAAAAACCTGAGAATGGTACGGTCGCCCCATCCGATGCGGTATACGTCATTTGCCCAGTAAATAAGCATGCCGCTCCAGGCCATGATGGCAAGCAATGGAAAGTTTATCCAGTGCAACCAGCGTATGGCCAGCGGGTGTTTATAAACCAGTTTCTTCATCTGTTATTAAATAATGGCTTTCGTCTTTGTATGGTATATGTGAAAAGCGAATACTACTTCTTTATAAAATTAAGGGATGCCGAATTGATGCAATACCGTAAACCGGTAGGTTTGGGGCCATCATCAAATACATGGCCCAGGTGAGCGCCGCAACGCCGGCAGTTTACTTCGGTTCTTACCATACCAAAACTTTTATCTTCCAGTTCTTCAATATTTTTTGGATTCATTGGTTGCCAAAAACTGGGCCAACCGGTTCCACTGTCAAATTTAGCGGCAGAACTGAATAAGGGCAGGTTACAACAAATGCATGTATAAATGCCGGTTTTGTGATTATTCCAGTATTTACCGGTAAAAGAATTTTCCGTGCCTTTTTTTCGTGTTACTTCATACTGTAAAGCATCCAGTTGCTTTCGCCATTCATGATCAGGTTTATAAATTTCGTATCGCTTGCTGTTCCTGCTGTCTTCCTGGTTTTGCCCGTTGCACCCGGAATGTGAACATAATAGTAATGAGAGTATCAGTAATTTGTACATGGGTAAATTAAATGTTCATTTAGCAATCTTAAAATTAAACCATTTGCAGGCTTTTTTGTTTGGTAGTTATTGATATATTTACGTTAAAACCTACAATATGGGTGTATGGAAGCAGGTTGCAGAATACCTGTATTTAAAGAAAAGGGACCCTGAAGAAAAGCGTACCCAGTGGATGAAATACATGCACGGAATAAACAGGTTATCCATCCTGCTGTTCCTTTTTGCCATCATTGTCATCATCGTTAAACTGCTGCTGCGCTAAGTCCTTCCTGTAAAAATTGGTAAATACTTTTTGCAGCATTGGCGGATGCATGGCCGCCTTTGCCAAGTAATTCCCTTAATGCCCTGTAATCTGCTTTCAGTTGTTGCTGCTTCTCCCTGTTTTCGAGTAATAAGGTCAATTCAGCAGCTATTTTCTGCGGCGTGAGGTCGTTTTGTATCAGCTCTTTTACCACTTCCTTATCCATGATCAGGTTTACCAGTCCGATGAATTTGATCCTGATGAGGCGTTTAGCGATCTGGTAAGAAATGTTACTGCCCTTATAGCAAATCACTTCCGGCACTTCAAAGAGGGCGGTTTCCAACGTGGCTGTTCCGCTGGTAACCAGGGCCGCACTTGCCTTGTTTAAAATATGGTACGTTTTGTTCTCAACAGCTTCCACATTACTATATGGCTTCATCAGGTTGTCGTAAAACGTAACCGGTAAACCGGGCGCTTTGGCCACCATGAACCGGTATTGCGGAAAGGCCCCGGCTACTTCCAGCATGATGGGAAGCTTAACCGATATTTCCTGTTTCCTGCTTCCGGGCAATAAGGCGATGATGGGTGTATCGTTGTTGATTGCACCAGGTTCCTGACGGCCTGATGCATGTTCAGATTTAAAACGCTCTATCACTTCAACAAGCGGATGCCCCACATATTCCACTTCAACATTCCATTTTTTATAAAATGCTTTTTCAAAGGGAAGTATCACCAGCATCTTGTCAACATCGCGTTTAATGGCTTTAACCCGGTTTTCTTTCCAGGCCCAAACCTGCGGCGAGATATAATATATCACTTTTAAACCCTGTTCACGGGCCCATTTGGCAATACGTAAGTTAAATCCCGGATAATCTATGAGGATGAGTGCATCGGGTGAAAATGCCGTAATGTCTTTTTTGCAGTCTTTTAAATTCCGTAAGATGGTGGGCAGGTTTTTTATCACTTCTGTAAAACCCATAAAAGCGAGGTCGCGGTAGTGTTTCACAAGTGTTGCACCTGCTGCTTCCATTTTTTCGCCACCCCAGCACCTGGTATCCGCCTGCCCGTCAAGCTTATGCAACTCCTTAACCAGGTTGCTGCCATGAAGGTCGCCGCTGGCTTCTCCTGCAATGATATAATACTTCATTAGTGCAAATGTATTATATGAAAATGATTTTTGCCGGGCATAATAACTGCTCAGGCCGTTATAAAATAAGGGAAAACCTGCTTATAGGATTCCTGCAAGCGCTTCAAATTGGATATCCAGCAATTCATAAGATGATGTATCCGGAAGATAATAATGCCACCATTCTGTTTCCAGCGCTTCAAACCCGTTTTTTTCCATCAGTTCCCGCAACATTGCCCTGTTTTTTATTACAGCTGCAGGTAAATGCTGGTAGCCATGATGTGATTTTTCACTGAAATCATCAAATCCGGTTCCCATATCCAGTTCTTTACCGGTGGCGATATCTGCCAGGCTAAGGTCAACGGCTATGCCCCTGTTATGGGCGCTTCCGGTGGCGGGGTTTGCAGCATAACGGTCATCCTTAACCGCTTCCCACATCAGTTCTGTTACAGAATAGGGCCTGTATGCATCCCATACGATAATGCTTAAACCCTGCTTGTTTAATGATTGCTGTACCCGGGTAAGTGCAACCAGGGCATCACGCCGCAAATATGTTGTTGAAGCAGACGGGTACAGTTTTTTATGCATGAAATTATTGCTGTCTGCATATTTCAGGTTTATGATGGCATTGGGGATCATAGCAACCACGGGAAGCATCTTTTTGGCAGGGTTGAAGGCAATCTGCTGTTTTAATACTGCTGCATCCTGTATTACCAGCAGGCCATACCTGTTAACGGATGGTTCCTGCAGGTATGCCTTTTTGGAAAGGAATAACAGGAAGAAGATCAGGATGAGTTTGGCTGGCTGTTTCATAAATCCATGCAGATTATTGGCGCTTTAATAAATAATCTTAATTTCAAGATACGTAATATACCCTTGTATGCAATCCTGCCGTTTTCCTGTTTTAACCTGGCCGATCATTTTCCTGGTCATTTTTACAGCTTGTAACGAAACCGGAAAGCCCGGAACGGATAATCCTGCTTCAGAAAATTCACCATGGGAAATGCGGATACGGCACCAGTTAGAAAAGCATTGGCAACAGGAACCCGCAAATCAGGGATTCGTGTACGACAGTATTGATCTTGAGTGCTATGACCTGCTTCAATTTGTGTACAAAGGATCTGGAAATACAGCCGTTTGGAGCGATTCGGGAGCCTGGCAACCGGCCGCCGCCGGCATGATCCATTATCTTGAAAACTTACAGGAATCAGGTTTATTTAAAGAGAAGTATCATTACCCGGCTATCAGCCACATTAAGAACCTGTTAGAGAAGGATTCGGTGAAAAGGCTGGATGCAAAATTATGGGCAGATGCCGACCTGGTATTTACTGACGCTTTCATGATGCTGTTACAGGACCTTGGCCAGGGGCGTTTGCAGCCAGACAGCCTGGGCTGGAAAAATGATACCGGCAAATACCGTAATTTTTTTGAAGCGAACCTTGCCAGGATTAAAAAAGGAGAATCACCGGATAGTATTTTCCGTTCCGCTGAACCTGCACATCCGGGTTACCTGGCAATAAAAAGTAAGTTGAAGGGTTTTACTGATAGCATGGATATCCGTGTGTATACTTATCTGGATTATCCGTATAAGAAAGCTGACATTGATGATTCCATGCATTTTGTAAAGCAATTGCTCATTAGGCTGAAAGAGTCTTCCATCGTAGATAAAACAGATGGTTTTGATTCTGCATCACTGGCAGATGCAATCAAAAAATACCAGGTGCGCAGGAAGCTTGCGGCCGACGGAAAAATAACTTCATCGCTCATAAAGAACCTGAACAATACGGATATAAACAAGTATTTAAGAATTGCAGTTACGCTTGACCGTTATAAACAATTGCCCCGTACCATGCCCGAAGATTACATATTTGTAAACCTGCCCGGGTTTTATTTGCAGGTTTGGGAATCCGATACCATTGCATTTACTTCACGCATCATTTGCGGAAAGCCAGAAACAGCAACCCCGTTGCTCACCAGTAAGATCAACCACCTGGTGATTTATCCAACCTGGACGGTGCCTGCCAGCATCATCAAAAAGGAAATGTTGCCGGCACTCAAGAGAAATGCCGGCTACCTGCGTAAAAAAGGGTTAAACCTGTATGATAAAGATGGGGAACCGGTAGATCCATTTGCCGTAAACTGGGAAAAATATTCAAAAGGTATTCCCTATAAGATTCAACAGGGTAGTGGCGACGGGAATGCATTGGGAGTGATTAAATTCAATTTTGAAAACCCGTTTGCGGTTTACCTGCACGACACCAACCAGCGTTACCTGTTCAGTAAACAAATGCGCGCGCTCAGCCACGGATGCGTACGGGTGCAGGAATGGGAAAAACTGGCATTTTTCATTGCCGGTAAAGACAGCATGCAATTAAAGAGTGGCGATACACTGCGGTATAACAGGGATTCCATTTCAAACTGGATCGCCAATAAACAGAAACAGCATATTTCGGTTCGTTACCAAATTCCATTATTTATCCGTTACTTTGGTTGCGAGGTGGTTGACGGTAACCTGAAGTTCTATGACGACATTTACGGAGAAGACAGGAAAGCGATAGAAGATTATTTTTTACCGGGTAAGTATTCATTTAATAAAGGCAATGAGATGTAATCCCCTCATATATTGCATGTACAGGTACGGGTTAGCATTTTTTATTACCCTGTTCACATGGTTTGCTGCACCCGCACAGGAAACTGCAGCAAATGATACAGTTCAGAAAAAGAAACCTGTACGGGTATTATACGGACAGGCCAGTTATTATGCAACAAAATTTCATGGCAGAAAAACGGCAAACGGCGAGATATTCAGTCACGAAAAGCTTACGGCTGCCTGCAACGTATTGCCGCTGGGTACATGGGTAAAAGTAACCAACCTGAAAAACGGCAAATCAATCATCGTAAAAACAAACGACCGGCTTCATACTAAAACACGACGTATCATTGACCTTACCAGGGCCGGGGCCAAAAAGCTCGATTTTATTAAAAGAGGACTTACCAGGGTTAAAATTGAAGTGCTTGATAAGAAAAACCGCCCCTGATTAATTTACGGTTTACTGTTTAATGGTATTCGCAGGCAGCAACCTTTTATGCTGATGAAAACAGGATTTTTTAACACTGCAAACCCTGATTAGGAGAAAGCCATCATGCTAAATAGCTGTAAATAATAGATTTCTGTTCACATATATGAATAAATATGTGTGCAAATAATTTCACGTTTTCAATCTATACAGCTATTTTTGCCACGTTTACAAAACCAACCATTATGAAGAAATTAATTCTTTCAATTATTACGTTGATTGTTTGCACAATTACGTTTGGTCAGGAAAGCTACAAGAAACAACCCACTTTAGGTATCCAGTTATTTTTCAATGATTTTCAAACTGCATCCGAAATACGTAGTGTTGGCCTGGCCAATGTTATAAAAGATAAAAATTTTGCTAAATCAAAAAGGATGACTTCCGGCCTCGCAGTTAGTTACATCCAGGGGTTAACAGAACATGTTGATTTTGCCGGAACATTATCCGGATCATTTGTGAGTTATCCGGTTCCCAATAAAACGGCTAACAGCCAGCAGTACCTGTTACTGGAAGCTGCTGCAACTGCAAACCTGAAAATGCTGAGCGATAAATATTGCCTGAATCCGTTCATTACCGTAGGTTTGGGCGGCGCCAAATTCAAAGGTTATTATAGTGCTTTTGCACCGGTTGGGGTTGGTTTGCAATGGAAAATTGTTGATAATTTTTTCTTCTTGGCTAACTCTCAATACCGCATTCCTTTTACAGAAAACGGAGCCTATCATTTTTACCACAGTTTTGGCGTAGCTGCTTCATTAAAGAAAAAGCCAGAGCCAAAACCGGTTGAAGTAGTACCGCCACCGGTAGTTGTGCTGGATAAAGATGCCGATGGAGTGATGGATTCAGTTGACCTTTGTCCGGATGTTGCAGGCGTTGCCGCTTTGCAAGGTTGCCCCGACAGGGACAGTGATGGTATAGCCGATAACAATGACGCTTGTCCGGATGTAGCCGGCCTTGGTAAATACAAAGGATGCCCGATACCGGATACAGATGGCGATGGCATAAATGATGAGCAGGATAAATGCCCTTCTGTGAAAGGTGTTGCCCGCTACCAGGGATGCCCGGTTCCTGATACCGACAATGACGGTGTAAATGATGAAGAAGACAAATGCCCTAACCGTGCAGGCCCGGCCTCTAACCAGGGTTGCCCTGAAATTACCAAAGAAGTAATAGAAAAAGTGAATATGGCAGCCAAAAATGTATTTTTTGCAACCGGAAGCGCTAAATTATTGCCTAAGTCATTCAAATCACTGGATGAAGTTGCAATGATTATGAAGGCAGATGATCTCTTCCAGATACAGATAGACGGACATACAGATGCACAGGGTGATGACGCCAAAAACCAGGTACTGTCAGAAAACCGTGCAAAAGCTGTAAGAGATTACCTGGTAAGCAAGGCTGTTCCTGAAAACCGTACTAATTTCACCGGTTACGGTGAAACCAAACCAGTGGCAGATAATAAGACGGCAGCAGGCAGGGCCAGGAACAGGAGGGTTGAGATGACTGTAAGGAATTTTTAATTTTAAGAATATCTGTTATTGAATGGCCCATACGCTAAGTATGGGCCATTTTACTTTATTAGTGGGCGTTTAAATATTACGTTATTATTATATTTTATTCATGATATATATGTTAATGCTTATTACTGTCTAAAGCTTTTATATGAGTGATAAATAAAGTATCTTGCAAAAGATAATTATCCTGAAAATGAACAGTTCCCCGCTATTGTTTGTTTCATCAGGCGGCTTACATAACCTACTTACGTAACCATGATAGAAAACCGTTTGCCCGCTTCCAGTATTATCTTAATGAAAACCCAGGCAGAAAGGCAACTTGAAACACTTTCAATTCAACAGTAGCATGATGAAAAAAAAGTATCCGCTGCACAAGCTCATTATCGCATTCAGTATATTATTTTATTGCGAAAATCTATTTGCTCAAACGTTACCGGCAGGATTTTCATATAGTGATATTTCGGGCTGGACATCGCCAATAGGAACAGCGTTTAATAATGACGGTTCTAAAATGTTTGTATGGGAAAAAGCTGGAAAAGTGTTTGTCTCAAACTGGAACAGTACCACCAATACATACGATAAACAGGCAACGGCTGTGATTGATATTTCGCAGGAAGTGGGAAATTGGCGAGACCATGGTTTACTGGGATTTGCTCTTGACCCGAATTTCGATATAAATGGATTGATTTACCTGAGTTATGTGGTTGACAGGCACCACCTGATTAATTTTGGAACAGGTTCCTACAATGCCAATACCAATACATACTATGCAGCTACTATTGGCAGGGTAACCAGGTACCAGACAACCGTAACTGCCGGAAACCTGGTGGTAGTACCGGCATCAAGAACCATATTAATAGGTGAAACAAAATCTACCGGAATACCTATCCTGTATGAATCACATGGCGTAGGGTCACTGGCTTTTGCTACCGACGGAACTTTGCTTGTCTCAACCGGGGATGCCGCCAGCTATGATGCAACCGATTACGGTAGCGACCCGCTGAGTTATTATGCCCAGGCACTTACGGATGGGATTATACGCACAAACGAAAATGTTGGTTCCTACCGTTCGCAGATATTGAATTCCCATAATGGTAAGATATTAAGGATAGATCCTGCAACGGGAAACGGCATCAGTAGCAACCCTTTTTACAACGCTGGTTCACCCCGTTCAGCCCAATCAAGGGTTTGGGCCATGGGATTCAGGAATCCCTTTAAATTCACTTTCAGACCAAATTCAGGTTCATCAAACCCTGCAACAGGCGACCTGGGAGAATTATACGTTTCTGATGTTGGTTGGGGTGATGTGGAAGAACTTACCATCATTAAGGAAGCAGCTTCCAATGGCGGCTGGCCATTTTATGAGGGATTGAATGCAGAAGCCAATTATTACCCGTTAAATCTTGATAATAAAGATGAACCCAACCCGTTATTCGGAACTGGTGGATGTACTGACCAGTTTTTTAATTTTCGCGACCTGATCAAACAGGCTACGGCAGATAATATCCATACGGTATATAATCCCTGCAACCCAACAGTGCCTATTAACAGCGTAAATGACAACAGGTTCTTTCACAGGATTCCAGCCATAGATTGGAAACATAATGAAGATAGTGCCAGGGTAGCTGTATTCGGCAGCAATAATTATACGGTGAAACAAATAGGTACTCCGGCTTCCGGGGTGCCGGGAATACCATTCCGCGGTAATTCTGCAACAGGCGGTTGCTGGTATAGCGGAACAAATTTCCCCTTACAATACAATAATACATTTTTCATTGCCGATTATGGAGGAAACTGGATAAAGAACATTACGATAGACTTTACCGATAAAGTGCAGACAGTGTCTGATTTCGCTACCAATATCGGTGCCATTGTTGATATTAAGCAAAGCCCGATGGATGGAAACCTGTACTGTACCGATGTTGTTGCCAACCTGGTAAGGAAGATACAGTTTGGAGGAAACCAGTCGCCGCACGCCGTACCTGCTTCCAATGTAACCTATGGCCCCGGTCCGTTGAATGTGAATTTTACCGGTACCCAGTCATTTGATTTTGACGGATCCGTAGTATCATACAGTTGGAATTTCGGTGACGGTTCACCTGTTTCCACGCAAACGAATCCGTCACATAGTTTCAGTTCAGGAAACTCATTACCAAAGAAATTCGTTGTAAAACTAACTGTAACGGATAACCTGGGAGCAACCGGCACCGACAGCCTCATCATTTCAATCAACAATACCCCGCCGAATGTTACCATTACAAGCCCGGTGAACAATTCAACTTATAGAGTGGGGCTTGATACAACCTATTCACTCAATGCCATCGTAACGGATGCGGAGCATGCACCGGCAAACCTGAATTATGTATGGCAAACAACCCTTCGCCATAACAACCATATCCATATTGAACCGATTGATACCAGTAAGGTAACTGATGCCGTTATTTCAAGGATAGGCTGTAACGGTGATACCTATTCATGGTTTGTAACGTTAACGGTTACAGATCGTGATGGCCTTATCGGGATGGATTCTTCCAAGTTATTCCCGCAATGCGGCGCCCTGCCACTTAAACTGAATACATTCGCCGTTTCTGCACAGGGAAATGTGAACCTGTTACGATGGACTACAACAGAAGAGCTTAACCTGAAGAATTTTGAGGTTGAAAGAAGTTACGATGGTATTTCTTTCTCTGTTATTGGAACTGTTAACGCACGCAATGGTTCTGTTTCCAATACATACCAGTTTACCGATGACAGTTTCATTGACGGATACATCTATTACCGACTGCGCATGGTTGATGTGGATGATAAGTTCGCCTATTCCCTCATCGTAAGGGTATTCACCGGAACTGAAACCGATAGCGGTATAACCATCTCGCCCAATCCTTTCAGCAGTGAATTCCTGCTGGGGGCGGTATTCAGAGAATCCGGTACGGTTACTATCAGGATAATCGACAGCAAAGGGGCTGTTGTAAAAACGTTGAAACAACAGGTGAACAGTGGCTTTAACGGATTTACCATCGATAACCTCGAAAATATCAGCCAGGGCGTTTATTTCCTGGAACTAACAGAAGGAACGGAAGTAAGAAAGACAAAACTGGTAAAGAAGAAATGATAAAATGAGGCAGTATCAATGGGTATGTCCGGGAGATGATTTTATTTTCCTCAATTGAAGGAATGTGAGTATCATAGACATTTCTTCCGGTAACAGTTTCTTCATCACAGCATGGTTTAGCTGGCTGTTTGCTTTATAAGCTGCAGCGTAATCTTTTATTTCCTGGCTGCTGAAATTAGGAATACTGTCTTTCCCTTTTTTAAATATGCCATGGCAATCGCTGCAGTATGCTTTAAAAAGTTGTTTCCCTTTTTCAAGGTTAACCAGTAATTCGGCTTTCTTTTCTTCGGGAAGGTATTTGGGTATGTTATACTGTGTTTTTTTCTCCACGGCACATTGCATCAGCATTACCGAAATGACAAGTGAAATAACCGCAAGCTTTTTTTTCATGCTGTAAAATTAGTATTCACCGCCCACTTTGCGGTTATTGAGGTTTTTGTCTTTGGAAGCCGGCAGGGTTACCGGTGCTTCTTCAAAAGGGATATCTTCATTCAGCGAATGAATGAAGGCGATCAGTTGTTTTTTTTCACGGCTTGTCAGTTTCAGGGAATCAGGCGGGAGTGTCTGGTTTTTAACGGTAAGTCCATTACCGGTAGCGCCGCCGGTATCATAGAACCTGATCACTTCATCCAGGGTTTTAAAAACACCGTTATGCATGTAAGGCGCCGTATGTTCAGCATTACGGATGGTTCCCGTACGGAAAGCATGGAGCATTTCTGGTTCCGGATTTATCAAAAACCTCCCCGAATCGGGGCTAAGCTTTGTAAACAGCGTATCTGCAGGCGTTCCCGCCACTTCAAATTCTGAACTGGTATAAGGCGGTTTTACCCCATTGAATTGTGGTATGAAATGGCAGGTGCCGCATGTTGCTTTACTCATGAATAGATTGAAACCGGTGCGGGCTTCCATATCTATCTCAGCCCGCTTATCCATTGCCTCATCAAAAGCTGACCGGTACATACTGAATTGGCTGTAATACAATATCACCGCAGAAACGATATGGTCGATGCTTATTTTTCTGGCGTTGGGGGTTAGTTTTACAAATTTCCGGAATGCCTTAGCGTAGCTTTCGCAACTCATCACTTTGTTTACAATATCATGATGGTCTGCGTTCATTTCAACCGGGTTGGAAACAACCGTACGGGCCTGGTCAAGCAGGGAAATGTGTTTGCCATCCAGCATGAGCAGGTGGTTGTACAGGCTGTTGATGAGGCTGGGCGTATTTCTTGTAAGTGACTGGCTCTTGTCAAACTGCAGCGCAGTGGCCCTGGATGTATCTGTGAAATATTCGCCGGATTTATGGCATGATACGCAACTTCGTTTATTGTTTCCCGATAGGATCGGGTCGTAAAACAGCAGTTTGCCAACCTGCCTTATCTCGTTCAATGTATTTTCATCATCAACCGGCAGGAATATACCCTTTTCATTCTGGCCGCGGTACAGGGTTTTATCGAAAATAGAATTACAGGAATCGGTAAGGCTGTAATCAATGAAACTGGAAGAAACCACAGCATATTCCCTGATAGCGCGCTGGTTGAGGCTGAATAACGGGTTCACAAAATCACTGATAAAGGCAAAATGGTCAAATTCATCCGGGTTTACCGGCTGGGTATTTGCAAATGCCATGGCCTTCCTGTACAAAGCCAGGTATTCTTCCGGTAATTTTTTATCCGGGAAATCTTTATCGAACACATCATATATTTCATATACAGCTTTCATCATGGAACGAAGTTCCGGTATGATGTTTTTCTTATCCGGGCATTCAAAACCTGTGGTGTAAATGGCTGCCAGGTTTAACAGGAACAGCCTGTTGGCCAGGTAGAAATGATGATAGCTGTTAAGCTGTGTAGTGATGGAATCTGCCAGGTAAACATCAATAGTGTTTGAATAAGGGGTTACTATTGCAGCCAGGCTGTCTGTTGACAGATTTTCTTCTTCCAGGTACATTTCAGCCAGGCTTAAACCGGCTCCTTCGCGTTTATAGGGTTTTTCAAATTTCTCAAACACTTCTGTTTCCCATTCAACCGGTAACTGGCCATTGATACGCAGGTAAGCGGTAGGTTGCAGGTAGCGTAACCAGAAATCTGCTGCCTTGAGACCAAGCCTGGCATCGGCAATTTTAGTTAAGATCTTTATTTTGCCGGGTTCTCCCGAAATGTCTTCCTGCTTAATAAGATCTAACAGTTCCCTTCCGTTTTGCCGGCAGGCAAGCAGGCTTTTCACAAACAGGCCCTTGTATGCAGCCGGTGAATGTTTACCTGGTTCCTGAAACGATAAAACAGACAAGGTAATAATTGAAATAATTACCAGTGTAATAAACTGTTTTTTATTCGATAGTAGCCTGCCCATGCCGTTTTCAGCGTTTTCTTATTATTGTTCGTATTGTACCTTGTTTCAAATGTTGTAGAAATACAATTGATTAGGTTACAATCTTTAAAGTTATTACTAATAACTTATTTTTTCTGCTATTAGTATTTGCATTTTCATTGATGACATGAATTTTACGTTTGATTAAACCTGGTTATTATAGCAGGGTAGATAGAAATCAAATCAGGATATTTCTGATATCAGTTGAACAGGTTTAACAGTTTTTTTTATCGGTTCTTCACCCTTTTCTTCCAATATTTTATAATTTACTTTTCATGGCCTTCCTCCAACAATCAACCCGTAAAGTTTATCTGGCAATTATCCTGGTTGCTCTTGCGGTATTTTCTGTTTCCTGCGATAAAAATACTCCTGTTAACAACCAGACACGTACTTTCTATATGGGCACCACACCGTGGCCGGCAGATTTCACGGCTGCAGAAGTTGATACGGCATATGCATTTATAAATAACCATTGCGATATCGTTTCTCATCATTTTGACGATGGCATCCCTTATGAGGAAGTGTATACTGATCAGCCTTTCCCCGCAGCCATGCAGCAGGATATACAAACCAGGCTAACCAAAACGGCTCCCGGTAAAAAGGTCTTTTTGAGTGTGGCGGCTTTAAATATCACCCGTCGCGAAAAAGCAGATTATTACAACCAGTCAGCTGTACCTGCAGCTGTAAAAGAAGCCTGGAGGTTAAAGCCAATAAATGATCCGGACGTGGTAACCGCTTATCTCACATATATCAGCCGTTTAATAGATACGTTTAACCCGGAAATGGTGAATTTTGCAGTAGAAAGCAATTTGTCGTTATTCCCTGCTACAGCATTCGTACAGTATAAGGCGTTTATTGCACAGGTTTACCCGGCGCTAAAAAGCAAATATCCCGCTGTTCCATTCTTCTTAAGTTTTATGGTAGATGAAACCAGCACCGGTTTTGAATACGCCAGGCAATTATTGCCTTATACAGATTATATCGGTTTGAGTGCATATCCGTATACCGGCGTTACATCATCAGCCAATGGAAATACAGATCCTTCACTTTTCCCGGCCGGTTATTTTGATCGTTATATTAATATGGCCGATAAGTCTCTCGCATTTGCTGAAACAGGTTATATAGCAGAAAACCTGCTGGTACCTTCTTTTAGCCTTAACAAGCAGGGAAGGGAAGCATGGCAAAGGGATTATCTTGAAATGATATGTAAGATTTGTGATGAAAACAGGGCAAAATTGCTGATCTGGTTTTGCAGCAAAGATTATGATGCCGGAAATACCCGCTTACAGGCTATGGGGTTGTACCAGGACCTGTTTGCACTTTGGCAGGATATCGGGCTTAAAGATACGGCTGGTAAATCGCGGCCGGTTTTACAATCCTGGTTAAACTGGATGGGAAAAGAAAGGATCAGATAATCTGCTTAATGCTCAGGTTGCTGGTAAAGGTTGAATATCCTAAACCGGTACAAAAAAATTATCCCCCTGAAGAATCAGGGGGAATTCTCTTTAACCCTTAAAACAACCAACATGAATATCAGTTGAAATAACTGATATATATACGCCGGAAACGCTGAAAAGGTTTACTCCTTTTTAAAATATTTTTATATCAATGCCAGATCAAGCACCTGGTTCATCGTTTTTACATAATGGAACCTGATGCCTTTGATGAACTGGGGGTTAATATCTGCTACATCTTTTTCATTCATCCAGCACATGATGATCTCTTTGATACCCGACCTTTTTGCAGCCAGCACTTTCTCCTTTATGCCTCCTACCGGTAATACCTGTCCGCGTAGGGTAATTTCTCCCGTCATGGCCAGGTATGGCTTTATCTTTCTGCCGGTAAAAGCACTTGCCAGGGATGTCATCATGGTAATACCGGCACTCGGCCCGTCTTTAGGAACAGCCCCTTCCGGAATATGTATATGTGCATTCTTTTTCTGGAATAGGGCCGGGGCAATACCAACTTTTTTTGCATTGGCTTCCAGCCAGGTTAGTGCCGTACTGGCGCTTTCTTTCATTACATTACCCAGGTTACCGGTAAGTTTCAGTTCACCTTTGCCTTCGCTCAACTGGGTTTCAATGAATAAAATATCGCCGCCCACATAAGTCCAGGCCAGCCCAACTGCCACACCCGGTATATTGGCCATCTTATACAGTTCATTGCTGTATTTGGGCCTTCCCAGGATCTTTTCAATATCGGCATTGGTAAGGTTGGCTTTTAATTTGCCGTGAATCACAAATTCTTTAGCCTGGTACCTCATCACGCTGGCCAGTTGTCTGTCAAGTTCACGAACACCGCTTTCCCTGGTATAATCTGTAATGATCTTTTCCAGCACCTGGTCGCTTATCTTGAATGAGGGAGCAGCACTGCCATTCGATTTTTGAATGAGGCCATGCATTTCCTTCTGTTTAGGCAGCAGGTGCCTTTTGGCGATCTCAATTTTCTCTTCAATGGCATATCCGCTGAGGTCAATGATTTCAAGCCGGTCACGCAAAGCGGGTTGAATACTGGCCAGGCTGTTGGCCGTTGCGATGAATAACACTTTACTCAGGTCATATTCAAGTTCCAGGTAATTATCATAAAAACTGTTGTTTTGTTCCGGATCCAGCACTTCCAGTAAGGCAGATGAAGGGTCACCTCGATGGTCGCTGCCTACCTTGTCAATTTCATCCAGGATCATAACCGGGTTACTCGACTTTATTTTCCGGATAGATTGAATGATCCTTCCCGGCATAGCACCAATATAGGTTTTCCGGTGTCCCCTTATTTCACTTTCATCATGCAGACCGCCCAGGCTAACCCGGACATATTTGCGGTTGATGGCAGCAGCGATACTTTTTCCCAGGCTGGTTTTACCTATTCCGGGAGGCCCTATAAAGCATAAAATCGGGCTTTTCATATCGCCTTTCAGTTTCAGTACAGCCAGGTATTCCAGAATGCGTTCTTTAATCTTATCCATGCCATAATGGTCATGGTCAAGTACTTTTTTTGCTTTTTTAAGATCGTAGGAATCCTCCGTATATTCTTCCCAGGGAAGGTCAAGCAACAGGTCCAGGTGATTGTAAACAACAGAGTAATCAGGGGTAGATGGATGCATCCTTTCCAGCTTTTCCACTCCCTTATTGAACATGTCTTTTGCTGCAGCTGGCCATTTTTTTGTTTCTGCCTTCTTCTGCATTTCTTTCACTTCCGCCACATTATCACCGCCCAGTTCATCTTTGATAGCTTTCATCTGCTGTTGCAGAAAATATTCACGCTGTTGCTTATCCAGTTCGGCCCTGGTTTTGGTGGTTACCTTATTCTTAAGTTCTGCATATTGCAGTTCGGTATGCATGAGGTTCATCAGCAACTCGGCCCTGGCTTTCAGGTTGCTTATTTCCAGCAACTGCTGCTTTTGTTTTAGGTCGCAGTTAAGGTTACTGCTAACAAAATGTATCAGGAATGACGGGTTTACAATATTCTTTAATATGATGGCAGCTTCAGATGGCAGGTTGGGAGATAAGCCAACAATCTGGCCGGCAAGGTCTTTTATACTGCCAACCATGGCATTAAAATCGGCATCATTGGCAACGGTTTCATCTTCCAGCAACCTGATACGGGCTTTAAAATAAGGGTCCTCCGTAGTTATTTCTTCAATCCTAAAGCGTTTCCGGCCCTGGATGATGATGGTTGTACCTCCATCCGGCATTTTAATCAGTTTCACTATTTTGGCAACGGTGCCAATATTTTCCAGGTCGGTGATGGCAGGTTCCTCAATATTACTGTCTTTTTGCGCCACAACCCCTACCAATTTGTCAGATTTATAAGAATCGCTTACCGCTTTAATACTCTTGTCCCTGCCAACCGTAATGGGAATAACAACGCCCGGAAACAGAATCGTATTCCTTAAAGGCAATAAGGGCAATATATCCGGTATCTGCTGCCCGTCTATGTTTTCATCCTCTTCATCATTTAATGGGATGATCGGCATAAATTCCATTTCTTCTTCCGGAGAATTCAAATAAAGATTTTTGTTCATAGTTTGTGCTAAAGGTCAATTTGACAAAGTTAGGTTAGTTATCGGATAAAATTTAGTGGATGTTAGTATTGGCAAGATTGATGCCATTGTTAAGAAATGCTGGTTTTTGCATGCTTTTGTTATAACGTATTCTCAAACTACATATTTGCAATTGAAAGAAACTTATTTTTTATGTTTTGGCCATATGGGTTTTTATAGAAGAAGCAGGTGCAGGTCTCCATATGCATAAACTATACACTATTCACTATTTTTGCCGCATATGGATATCAGATGTTCACCCGCTGAAATGGATATTTTTGAGAAGATAGCTGCTGCGTCCCGGTTGCTGCGGATGGATAGTTTTGTTATCGGTGGGTTTGTGCGCGATAAATTGCTGGGCAGGCCTACAAAAGATATGGATATTGTTTGCATCGGTGATGGCATTTTACTGGCGGAAGCGGTGGCTAAATCCTTAACACCAAAGCCCCAGGTAAGTTTCTTTAAAACATTCGGTACGGCGCAGATCAGGCTGCACAACCTGCCATCCGGGGAAACCGGGTTACCGGATGAAACGGAAACTGACCATTTTCTCGATATTGAATTTGTAGGAGCCAGGAAGGAATCTTATCGTTTCGATAGCCGTAAACCGGCTGTATCTACCGGTACACTGGAAGATGACCAGAACAGGCGTGATTTTACCATCAACGCCCTGGCAGTGAGCCTGAATGAGAAAGATTTTGGAAAAATTATTGATCCTTTCGGTGGCCTGAAAGACCTGGATGACAAGTTACTTAGAACGCCGCTTGAGCCGGATCAGACTTTTAGCGACGATCCACTGCGTATGATGCGGGCCATCCGCTTTGCCACACAACTTGGATTTTCCATCATGGATGATACCTGGCAGGCCATCGGCAGGAATGCAGAGCGAATAAAAATCGTTAGCAGGGAACGGATTGCCGATGAACTGAATAAGATATTGCTGAGTGCAAAACCTTCCATTGGTTTTGATCACCTGTATAAAACCGGGTTGCTGGATATCATCTTTCCGCAGATGACCGCCCTGGCAGGTGCAGCATATATAGATGGAATGGGGCACAAAGACAACTTCTACCATACCCTGCAGGTGGTTGACAATATTTCGTTGCATACAGGCGACTTATGGCTGAGGTGGGCAGCCGTTTTACATGATATTGCCAAACCGGTTACCAAAAAATTTGAAGAAGGGCATGGGTGGACCTTTCATGGCCATGAAGTGGTTGGCGGCAGGATGGTGCCAAAGATATTCACGCAGCTGAAACTGCCACAGAACGAAAAGATGAAATTTGTGCGAAAGATGGTTGAAATGCACCTGCGCCCGATAAGCCTCACCAAAGAGAATATAACGGATGCGGCTATACGTAGATTGATCTTCGATGCTGGAGAAGACCTGGAAGCGCTGATGACACTTTGCCGGGCAGACATCACCTCAAAAAACAAACAGAAAGTGAAACGCTTCCTGGAGAATTTTGAAATGGTGGAGCAACGGTGCAAAGAAGTGGAAGAGAAAGACCATATCCGAAACTGGCAGCCTCCGATAACCGGTGAAATCATCATGGAAACGTTCAGCCTGCAACCCGGCAGAATGGTTGGCGATATCAAGAATGCCATCAGGGAAGCAATCCTGGATGGAGATATTCCGAATGAATACGATGCTGCATATGCTTTTATGATGGAAAAGGCGAAGGAGTTGGGAGTTAAAAGTTCTTAGTTTGTAGTTTAAAGTTTAAAGTGATTTTTTCCGCAAGCCAAACTTGCTATGATTTAACGTTTTAACTATGAACAAAAAACTAATAACTTGACCCGTATCTATGAACTGAAAAAAATCCTTATTTTTGAAATATGGCAATCTTACGATTCAGAATTTACTGGGAAGACGATGAAAGTACTTACCGTGATGTGGCGATCAGGCATACACAAACATTTTTTGACCTGCACCAGGCCATCCTGAAAAGCTTTGAGTTTGATAACAAGCACAAGGCAACCTTTTACCGCAGCAATGATAACTGGCAAAGGGGCAGGGAGATTACACTGGAAAAATATGATAAGCAGTATAAGGCCGAACCATTGATCATGAATGATGTCATCATTGGAAGTGAAATCAGGGACCCGAACCAGAAGTTCATTTATGAATATGATTTTAATAAGTTCTGGCGATTCATGGTTGAACTCATAACGGTTGACAAGGAGGAAAATATTAAACTCACATATCCAACCTGTGTACGCAGCGAAGGCCTGGCCCCGTCTCAATACGGCACCAAAGGATTGGTTGACAGCCGCCTGGCTGAAATGGAAGACAAATACGACCTTCAACCGGAAGCCCTTAAGGAAGGATATGGCGAAGAGGGCGAAGATGCTGATACCATGGAAACGGAAGATGATACCGTAGTGGATGATACCAATGACGGTTTTTAACAGGATTGATTTGTTTCAGCCGGTAAATAATTTTCTTCGGGTAAAAATATAGTTAAGGGTTCTTCACAAACTCAAGACTAATGCATGAAAAAAACCTGTATCATCTTAGCAGGCCCTACAGCAGTAGGCAAAACTGAAGTGGCATTACACCTGTCCCGCTCTTTCAATACCCGTATCATATCAGCCGACAGCCGGCAGTGTTTTAAGGAACTATCCATTGGGGTTGCAAAGCCTTCAGCCACTGAACTGGCCGGGGTTTTTCATTATTTCATTAATACTCATTCCATTCACGATAACATTTCTGCAGCAGATTTCGAGAAATTTGCCCTGGAATCGGTGCAGGAAATTTTCCTTGAAAATGACATAGCCATCATGGCAGGTGGTACGGGTTTGTACATCAATGCATTTTGCCATGGGCTTGACCCGATTCCCGAAATTGAAAAACATATCCGGGAAGAAATAATCGCTGCCTATGAGTTGAAGGGAATGCAGTGGTTACAGGATAACATAATGAAGGAAGACCCGGCTTATTACGCATCTGGTGAAATTCACAATCCACAACGGATAATGAGGGCGCTGGAAGTGATACGTGCAACCGGTAAATCAATACTGTCATACCGTAATAAACAAAAAGCCGAACGCCCGTTTGATATCATAAAAATCGGGTTAGAACTGCCCCGAAACGATTTATATCAAAGAATAAACAAAAGGGTAGATATGATGATGGAATCCGGACTGGAAAATGAAGCCTGTTCTTTATTGCCATACAGGAACCTGAATGCACTGCAAACGGTTGGTTACAGGGAGTTATTCAGTTATTTTGATGCTGAAATTACACGGCAGCAGGCCATTGAATTGATAAAGCAACATACCCGCAACTATGCCAAAAGGCAAATGACCTGGTTTAAGAAAGATAATGAAATCGTATGGTTTCCACCTGATTCATCCTTAGTATTCCAGTATATAAAAGAAAAATTAAAAACCTGACCATCATCTCCCCATTAATTAATTTCCAAATCTCCAAATCCCCCATCTCCAAATCTCCAAATCAAAACTTCACCCCAACCGTTGCCACAATATTCCCCGTTTTCTGATTCAAACTGGCATACGTATTTAACCTGTCTTCCAGCCTGTATGGGAAACTAACGTCACGGGTTACCCGATGAACGTAGGTGAGGTCAATGAAAAATCCTTTGTTCCTGTATCCCAGCCCGCCACTAAGTAATAATTGGTTTGCCCTGAAATCACGGTCCTTATAAGGTTTGCCGTAATATGCCAGTCCGAGCCTTGCCATAATGATATTGAATTTCAATTCACCGCCAACCCTGAAATTGAATGCTCCCTTGTATTCATTCTTAACCACCCGGTTCAGCGATTTATAATAGGCTTTTTCATTTTCTGTAGGCTCTTCATTATCGCTGCTGAACCGGCTGCTGCGGTGATTCACATACTCAATATCGGCTGTAATGAATCCCTTTTGCTTTTTAACGTTCTCCTGTTCCCTGAATACATAGGAAGCACTCAGGATGGCTTTCCAGGGAGAAGTTTGGGTATACTTGCTTTCTCCTTCCTGGTTATTGGTAAATGTTTGCGATTTAACAAAAAAGGACTCCGGCTGGCCGGTTGCTGATTCCAGGTTTGTAAGCAGGGAGGTAGTCCTGTTGTCGGTTAACAGCATATATGTTGGCGTATGAATTGACAAGCCGATGCGTACATGTTCCACCGGTTTATAAATGGCTCCCAGTTTCAGGTTAAAACCCACACCACTGGTAGTAAATTCATCCTCATACGTAAATGATTTGAAGTGGTTGAAATTGTTGGAAGAAGTATCGGTTTCTGTAAACTTGCTGTTGCTTTTGTAGTACACAAAAGGAACGCCCACAGAAACGCCCCATAGCCATTTGTCTTGTATGTTATTGGCAAAGGCAAAAGACAGGTCATACACGCCACCCCTTGTTCTCCTGTACATATCCTGCATAAGGGCATACCCGGAATCAAGTAAATATTCGGGAGCGGCTTTTACAAATATGTTCCCGTTAATGCTGACAGTATCTATCAGGTAGGTATACAGTGCTGTTGCAGAACCATATGGCAGCGGTGAATTGCTTGTTAGCACATCATTGATGCTGTACCCGCTTTTTGCAAATTCTTCCGCAAACTGCTCGCTAAAGGAACTGTAGTTGTTAAGCGCTTTATAACTAATCAGATTGCTGAAACTGGCAGCCTGGTTTATGGCAATACTGAATGCATGGCTGTTCCCTTTTTTCCGGCTTTGTTCTCCCCAGATGAAACCGGTTGGGCCTATGCTGAATGCATTCTTATCATTATTGGAATTGGTTTCCCTGTAACTGGCCTTGTTCCTGTGTAAGAGAAAAGAAGGTGTGAAAACAAATTCAGCATTCTTATAAAACCCGAGACCGGCCGGGTTTACAAATGTTGCCGTAATATCTCCGCCAAGGGAGCCCATCGCTCCGCCTATGGCCATATTACGTGCGCTTCCGTTTTGAGAATACCAGCTATATCTTATGGCATCTTCAGGAACCTGGGCGTATGATTTACCAAGGACAAATGTGAAGATCAGAAGTAAACATTTTTTCATAATATGGAATTGTTGCCGTACAGGAAAATTCTTTAAGGTTTGATAACATAATATCTGCAGCACATATAAGCACAGGTTTGTTGAGAACCGGATAATACATTATTACCTGCTCCTGCCCGGCCTGGATACAGGTGTTCCGGAACTGTTTGAAGAAGATCCCGAACTGCTGCTTGATGACGGAGTATAACTCCTGTTACTGTTTTCAGAAGATGACCGGGTTGAGTTATCAGGCGCAGATACGGGTGTGTTTAAAATTCGCCTGATATAATTAGATACATTGTTACTGTTATTATAAGGCCGTGTATTACCCTGGTAGGTACTTGTGCCTATTTTCGTATTTACAATGGAATAGTTGCTGTTATTATAGCTTCCAAGGTTTGTCATGCGTGGCACAGTATTCTTCGGATTCCGTACGGGTACATTACTGATAAAAACGGGGTAGTAGCAATAATACGGGTTGTAATAATATCCATAACTATAGGCATAGCGATATGGGTCATACCTGAAATTGTAGTCGTCGTCAAAATCCCTCCAGCGCCAGTCATATATTGCCATTTGTATATCCCTTTCCCGGTAAGGGCGGTTGTAACGATCATTTCTTTCTGTTTCTTCACGGTAATCTTCCTCAATTACCCGGGCAGGAGAATAATATACGTCATCGGGCGTTTGGCCGGTTTTATAAGCAGTACTGCAACTGCTGAAAATGGCTGCTGATACTATAAAAATTATGTTTTTCATATTCATGGCAGAACGATTAAAAAGATTATAAAATGAAGTTACTACTTTTGTGCCGGGTAGATTGCTTATGCAAAATTGCAAAAAGCATTTACAATTAGACGGTTATGCACGTAAAAATGCTGTTAAAGATGTCATAAATAGAGGAAGGATTACGATGTTAATAATTGTGTATTTAACAGGTAAAAAACAATCCGGGTTCATAAATCGAGAATCCTGTATCATGTATCCCGTATCAGTATTATAAACTAAACTAACAGACAAGAATTATGAGTAAAGAACTAACATCCCGGGCAACAGATTATGCTCAATGGTACAACGACCTGGTAATAAAAGGGCAACTGGCAGATTATTCGGCTGTGCGGGGCTGTATGGTGATTAAACCTTATGGTTATGCATTGTGGGAAAACATGCGTGACCAGCTTGATAAGATGTTCAAGGAAACCGGCCATGTGAACGCTTATTTTCCATTATTTGTACCAAAAAGCCTGTTTGAAGCGGAAGAGAAAAATGCTGAAGGGTTTGCAAAAGAATGTGCCATTGTAACACATTATCGCTTAAAGACCGATCCTGAAAATAAAGGAAAGTTAATCGTTGATCCGGAAGCCAAACTGGAGGAAGAACTGATCATACGGCCAACCAGCGAAGCCATCATCTGGAATACATATAAAGGATGGATACAGTCATACCGCGACCTGCCACTGCTCATCAACCAATGGGCAAACGTGGTTCGCTGGGAAATGCGTACCAGGTTATTCCTGCGTACAGCAGAATTTTTATGGCAGGAAGGGCATACCGCTCATGCCACTAAGGAAGAAGCCATTGAAGAAACGGAGAAAATGCTGCATGTGTATGCCGATTTTGTAGAAAACTATATGGCTGTTCCGGTTATTAAAGGTGTAAAAACAGCGAACGAACGCTTTGCCGGTGCGGAAGATACCTATTGCATTGAAGCGTTGATGCAGGATGGTAAGGCATTACAGGCAGGAACTTCACATTTCCTGGGACAAAATTTTGCCAAAGCGTTCAATGTTCAGTTCCTGAATAAGGAAAATAAACTGGAATATGTTTGGGCAACAAGCTGGGGCGTTTCTACCCGTTTAATAGGGGCATTGATCATGGCTCATAGTGATGACCAGGGATTGATTTTACCGCCAAGGATTGCGCCTTTGCAAGTGGTGATCGTTCCCATATATAAAGGCGAAGACAGCAAAAAAATAATTGATGAAAAATCGCAACAGATCATCAGTGAACTTAAAGCGATGGGGATTTCAGTAAAATATGACAATAGTGATAATGCGAGGCCGGGCTGGAAATTTGCAGAGTATGAACTGAAAGGGGTTCCGGTAAGGATAGCCATGGGCCTTCGCGACATAGAAAACAATGTAGCTGAAGTGGCAAGGCGCGATACAAAAGAAAAAAGCAGCATATCGCTGGATGGCATATCAGGATATGTAAAAAACCTGCTTGATGAAATTCAGCAGCATATTTATGATAAAGCCCTTGCTTTTAGGAATGAAAATATACGCGAAGCCAACAACTGGGATGAATTTGTTAAATTACTTGATGAAAAAGCCGGATTTGTTTCGGCACATTGGGATGGAACAGGAGATACTGAAGAAAAGATCAAGGAGATGACGAAAGCAACCATCCGCTGTATTCCGCTTGATAATAAGAAAGAAAATGGCAAATGTATCTTAACAGGACAGCCCAGCAGCCAGCGGGTATTGTTTGCCCGGGCGTATTAAGTAGTTTTATATTTAAAGTTTGTAGTTTGATGTTTGTTTAGATCTGTGAACACAACCAGCACTAAACTATAAACTATAAACTTCTCCTTTTACATCTTATTACCAATTAACAAACAAACCAAACAACATGGAACAACCCCAAAACCTGCTGTCATCTGAACTGGTCGTTGACCCAATAGCATCTGCACACTTAAAGGAAACAGCCATGTGGGCCAGGTTCCTGGCCATTGTTGGTCTTGTGTTAAGCATACTGATTGGTATTCTGGCATTGTTTGCCGGATCAATCCTGGCAGGAATGAGCCGCGAGTTTGGTAACAATACAGCCGATGCTGCCATTAGTTCCGGAATAGTTACCATCGTTTATCTGTTAGTGGCGGCATTATATTTCTTTATCTCCCTGTTCCTGTTCAGGTTTGCCAGCCGGATGAAACTGGCATTAGTTTCATCCGACCAGGATAATTTTCAATCATCCCTGCACAACCTTAAACTGGTTTACCGCATCATGGGTATCATTATGATTGTTTATCTGGGCATTCTGGCACTCGTATTGATTGGAGCTGTACTGGCAGCAGCATTTATGAAATAAAAGAGGCCCGGTAACGCCAGCCTGATTTACAAAAGATGGCCTGGTTGAGATAAATGAACCGCTCATTCTTTCGTGGCCAGGTAATTATAGTCTTCCAGCAGTTTTTCCAGGAAATCGGGGGCATACATGTCTGATTTTATGGCAAGCACTTCTTTTACTTTGGCTTCCACCCGCAGGCACATGTCTATGTTGTTATTCTTTTTTGCTCGGGTAAGCACGGTTTTTATGGTGTTTATATCGCTGTCGCTTAAACGCATCACTTCAGGAAACAGTACTTTATGGTTTTCAATGCTTATATCCATGAAAACCGTATCATCCACGCTCATGCCTGTTTTGGTGCTTACTACCACCGTTCCTGCCGCCAGGTCGCCCAGGCGCTGGCTTTTAGGTGATACCGTTATGATTATCACTGTTACAATACCGAGAATGCCTGTAAATATGATGTAGAAGGACAGGGCGTCAACGGAAAAAAACACATATCCGAACAGGAATGGCCATTCAAACAATTTTGTTATCCACCGTAACAGGTATTGCCCGAAAGTTGGTTCATCGCCATCAAGGCTTATTACCCGGATACCCATTAGTTTTTTGCCAACAGTCTGGCCATTCATCGTTAACTCAAATACCAGCGAATAAAGCAGCATGGGCAGGCTTATAACCAGGATGTCGAGCCCCATATTATCTTCCAGGCTTATTTCAAACCCTTCATAAAGAACATATTTCATACCAAACAGGTATAAAATCAGGATGAAGAAGTCTGTCATATAGGCAAACAGCCTTTTATGAAACGGAGCTATTTCAAATTCAAGGTCAATATTGAAAGCGGTTGAAATTTGTATGGTGCCCATGTATCATGCAATTTACTAATTGCTGCTGCCTGTAAACCATATTTTTTTATTTATCCAAAATGAAGCAAATTGTAGCTGCTAAATCATTTCAATCAAAAAAAAGGTTACGTGCGAGAAGCGATGTTCATAAAGCGGAATGCTGAAAAGTGGAAGGCTTACCAGCACCGGAAGTCAGAAAACCCCGATGAAACAGCAGAGCGGTTCATTACTCTGATTGATGACCTGGCATATGCAAAAACATTTTATCCTAAAAGCAAGGTTACGCACTGGATTAATGGAATAACGGCATCTATTTACCAGAATATATACCGGAATAAGAAGGAAAAATACAGCCGGGTGTTTTCATTCTGGAAATATGAATTGCCATTGCTTTTTCAAAAGTACCACGCAGTATTTCTTTTCACCGTTTTTGCCTTTACTCTTTTTGTGGCAATTGGTGTGTTTACTTCATCGGGCAATCCCGATTTTATAAGGGCGGTTCTTGGTAACGATTATGTTGATATGACAGAAGATAATATCGCAAAAGGCGATCCTTTCGGAGTGTATAAGGATGAAAACCCCTTTAGCATGTTTATCAGGATAGCTTTCAATAATATAAGGGTATCGTTTCTAACATTCATGGGCGGGTTCACAGTCGGGCTCGCAACACTTTACCTGCTTTGGAGCAATGGCCTCATATTGGGAAGCTTTCAGTATCTTTTTTTCTCACATGGGCTGGGATATAAATCAATCCTGGTTATATGGATACATGGAACCATTGAGATTGCTTCCATTGTAATAGCCGGTACCGCAGGTTTTATACTGGCCAGGTCTATCTTGTTCCCCGGAACTTACAAAAGACTGGAATCATTTAAGGCAGGGGCTAAAGATGCGGCTAAAGTGCTTGTCTCGCTTGTGCCGTTTTTCATACTGGCCGCATTCCTGGAGAGTTATATCACTCACCTGATGAGCCAGACTTACGACAAATCCGAAAATGCCGGGCTACCGGTTTGGTTAAGCATCTCCATTCTGTCAGCCTCCTTATTATTGATAATATGGTATTTCATAATCTGGCCCATAAAACTGAAACGCAGGGGCTATTACCGCAAAGAGGAAGGGATAGTAAGCAGGATAATGGATAAGCATGCGTAAATTCTTTCAAACGATATGTCTGCTGTTGCTGATATCAAATGCATACGCCCGTATAACCGGGATGCAGCAAATTGATTCAATCGTTCAGCAAAATGCCGGTTCTGCGGGGGGAGATGATGAACAACAGATGGATTCTGCTGAAATAGCCGATATTCTCTCTGATACCAGCTTGTATATTTTTCCTGTTAATATTTCTTCAGACTCAGTTGAAAAATGGAAAAAGAAGAAAGAGTTTGCCTATATGAAAAACCTCAGCAGCCAGCTTAAGAGGCAACAGCAGCAGGATATCAGCAATCTCTCAACTGAAACAAAAGACGTTTCAGGATCTTTACTGCAAAAGTTGCTTTCTTCTTCCTTACTGCACGTATTGCTGTGGTGTATAGCAGCGATATTTTTGTTTTACATTTTATACAGGCTTTTTTCCCTGGATGCCGTATTCAGGCGGCAACCCGCAGAAGCGGTAACTGCTGATCCTGATGAAGCAGCCGGTACCGTATCGGTTGCAGATTACGACAAACTTATCATGCAGTCATGCCGGCTTGGCGATTACCGGATGGCCGTGCGGTACCTGTTCCTGAAAACCTTGACGGCCCTGGAACAAAAGGAATACCTGGTGCTGTCAGCTGATAAAACAAATTACCAGTATGTTCAGGAACTTGACAGCAGGTTGAAAAACGATTTTTCAGCGCTGGTGCTTATTTATGATTATACATGGTATGGTGGCATAGTTCCCGAGAAAGATTTGTTCACCGGGATAGAAAAGAAATTCATCGCTTTTAACCAGAAAATGACCGGGTAATTGAAAAAGGCGTTTATATATACCTGTTGCTTTTATGCCATGCTGTACTTCTGTGCTTGCAGGAAGAATAGCGAATTACCTGATCTCAGGGAATCATATTCATACCGTGAATCAAAACCGTTTGGCAGCCTGATCGCAAACAGGATCCTGCAGGCCGGTTATCCCGGGAATTATGTACAGGTAGTGAAAGAACCTTTTGCCAGGTCGGCCCGAATGTTCAGCGATACCAATTCGGTTTATTTTTCAGTGAGCAGGAACATGTTTGCCAGTGAAGATGATGTAACGGCAATACTGAATTATGTATATGAAGGGAATACGGCCTTTTTTGCCGCACAGGCCTTCGATTCAGCATTCATGGCCAGGTTGTATTGCAGCATAACGCCGGCGGATGAACGAAAATTATTCCCCTCCCTGTTGTACAGGAATACGGCAACCCGGGTGATTGAAGGGATACATACTTCTTCAGACAGCTTTCATTATTTTTACAAGCCATTCCGCAGTTTTTTTTCAGAAACAAATGACAGGTATTGCAGGATAGCCGGTTATAATGAAGAGGGTAAGCCAAACTGTATCGTTTTTTTCTGGGGGAAGGGAAAGCTCTTCCTGCATACCGATCCAAGGGCGTTTTCAAATTACTTCCTGTTAACAGGCAACAATTACAGGTACTTGCAGCAACTGATACAGGTGATGAACCCGGCGCCACGCCATGTTTACTGGGATGATTATTACAATCACAATAATTACAGGAATAATCCCCGCAATAAGAAAAATGCCCTTTCAGAAATTTTCAGGTACCCGGCATTGAAAGCTGCTTTCCTGTTGTTATGCGGCACATTGCTGTTATACCTGTTGTTTGGAACGAAACGGAAGCAACGAATAATCAGGAAACTGGAACGGACCAGGAACAGTTCGGTGGCTTTTACAGAAACGATTGCCAGGCTTTACCTGCAGGAACATGATAACAGGCATATTGCAGAAAAAATGATAACCTATTTCCGGGAATATGTGAGGTCAGGTTATTACCTGTTTCTAAGCCCGGAGAGTGCAGCGTTTGTTTCAGCGCTGAGCCGTAAATCCGGTGTGCCGGAAGAAAATTGCAGGGAGCTGATGCGTACAATTCTGTCAATTCATTCCGGGGAAAGCATAAATGACCAGCAACTGCTAACTTTAAACGAACAAATACAGCAATTTAATAAAAACAGGAAATAATGGAAGAAAATATTTTCGGACAAAGAACTGATATTACTAACCTGAATGAAGCGATAAACCGCATCAGGACAGAAATCAATAAAGTGATAACCGGCCAGGATCAGTTGATAGAACTATTACTGACAGGCATATTATGCGACGGCCATATCCTGATAGAAGGCGTGCCGGGAGTAGCTAAAACACTGGCCGCAAAACTGATTGCGAAAATAACGGATATAAGGTTTTCCAGGCTTCAGTTTACGCCAGACCTGATGCCCAGTGATGTGATCGGTACATCTGTATTCAACCCAAAAGAGATGTCATTCAATTTTAAACCCGGGCCTGTTTTCAGCAACATCGTACTGATAGATGAAATAAACAGGGCGCCGGCAAAAACACAATCCGCCTTGTTTGAAGTGATGGAAGAAAGGCAGGTTACAGTAGATGGTAATACATACCAGATGGATTTTCCATTCATCGTACTGGCTACCCAGAACCCGGTAGAGCAGGAAGGCACCTACCGGCTGCCCGAAGCGCAACTTGACAGGTTCCTTTTTAAGATACAGGTTAATT
>WBZP01001233.1_pt1 | contig 32361 bp, 31 predicted proteins | sample 5204301 | NCBI WGS metagenome assembly WBZP01 (sample SAMN12412401, study PRJNA552823) | activated sludge metagenome | isolation source: activated sludge from nitrification reactor of wastewater treatment plant... | place: USA: Pennsylvania | collected 2017 | reverse complement strand
CGACGGCATCACCACCCCGGCCAATGTCGGGATGATCCTGCGCACCGCCACCGCAGCCGGACTCGATGGGATCGTCGTCCCCCGCCGCGGCGTGGCCAGCCTGGACCCGCTGGTCGTCAAGGCGTCCGCCGGGGTGGCCTTCCGGGCGCCGATCCTCACCGCGCACACCGCCCTGGAAGCCGCTCAGGACCTCGTTGCCCACGGGTACCGGCTCGTCGGACTGGACGCCGACTCCGCGGAGAACCTCTTCGACGCGGACCTTGACGCACCGGTTGGGCTCGTCCTCGGCGGCGAGACGAACGGGATCAGCCCAGAGGTCATCGACCTGCTCACCCTGAGCGTCCGCATCCCCATGGCCGCGGACGTCGAGTCGCTCAATGTCGCGGCCGCAGCAGCCGTGGTGTGTTTCGAGCTGACGCGACGTTCGTCCGGGCACCGTCGCACCGGCGCCGCGCACTAGGGCCGGGGGCTCGGCCGGAGCGGGCTCTAGCGGGGCCCCCATCGCTGCGCCAGCGCCGCGACTACCCGGAGGTCGCGGGCCGTCGATCGGACCCCGAGGACTCGCTCGGTCCGGACGTTGGTCAGCTTCGCCTCATGGAAGGGGACCGACAAGACCGCCACGACGTGGCGACCGACCACGGTCACCCGCTCCCCCGGCGCGTCGACCGCCCCGAGCCGGACCACCGCATCGGCGGACGGCTCAGCGGAGAGGAAGGAGACATAGCGCTTCGTCGGGGTGTTCGGCGGGAAGGGCGACGGGAGGGCGGCCGCCGTCTCGGCGATATCCACCAGCTCCTCGGGGCGGCGAACCATCGTCGGGACCTCGAAGCCCCAGCGCGTCGAGATCGACCGGGTCAGCTCGGCGGCGAGCTCGTCGGGGTCGGTGCCGGACCAGGCGAGGTGGACATTGCCGCTCTGGATGTGGGTCTCCACGTCGGCATATCCGGCAGCCGTGAGGTGCTCGCGCAGCTCCCCCATCTTCACCCAGCGCGGGCGGACGTTGACCGCCCGGAGGAAGGCGACGAAACGCGGCATACCCGGCTAGCTGACCTGGTCCAGGTGCAGTGAGCCACGGCCCACCTCGACGACATGGCCGCCGACCTGGACCCGGCCGTCGGCCTGAGGCGTGACATAGAGCGTCGAAGGCCGCCCCACCTGATCGCCCTGGCTGATGACCACCCGGTCGAGGGCACCGGCGGACCCGATGAGCCCCCCGAGGTTCGCACCCGCGGAGCCGGTGGCCGGGTCCTCGAAGGCCGATCCACCGCCGGTGTAGAAGAAGCGCGCGACGATCCGGGTCGGGTCGTCCTCCAGCCGGCTCCACACCAGCACCTGCCCCTCGCCGTATGGCGCGAGGGCGTGCTCGAGCAGGAGGTCGGCCCGGGCCGAGGCACCGCGGACGGCCGCGACGCTTCCGACCTCGAGAAGCAGCTGCTCGACCCCGGAGTCGACCCAGACCGGGTCGGCGGCGATATCGCGCGGCGCGACGCCAACGGCCGACGCCACGCCGGCTGCGGGGCCGGCATACTCGCGGATCCGGGAGGCGCGCGCGGTGGTGAGCACCCAGCGGTCCTTGACCTTCTTGACCGGCACCAGGCCGGCCGCCATCGCCAGGGCGACCGGCTCCTTGCCCCGGTTGAGCGAGGAGACGACGCTGGCCGTCCCGAGGGTCGGGTGGCCCGCGAAGGGCATCTCGATGTCCGGGGTGAAGATCCGCACCCGGGCGTCGGCGCCGCGCGAGGCATCTTCGTCCGGCGGGAGGACGAAGGTGGTCTCGGAGAGATTGAACTGGCGGGCCAGCGCCTGCATCTGCATCGTCGTCAGGCCGCTGGCCCGCTCGACGACGGCGAGCGGGTTGCCGGAGAAGCTCACACCGGGCTGGGCGAAGACGTTGAGCAGCCGAAACGGGAGGTCCACGGCCCTACGATGCCATGCGACGAGGACGATGTCCCGGACCGTCGGTGAACGGCGTCGTTGGGAGCCGGGCGGCGGTGCCGGCCCGCTCGGGTCAGCCGGGCAGCTCCCAGGTGTGGACCGGGGCATTCGCATGCATGTGGTCGGAGTACTTCGCGAGCATCTCCCGCAGCGCCTCCACCCGGCCCAGGCCGCGCGCCTCCAGCCGCTCGACCGCGAGGGACTGCCAGCTCGCGCCGTTCATGCCGGTCAGAGCCCGGGCCTCGATGATCCCGAGGTAGCGGTCCGCGACCTCGGTGGCGACACCCCACCGGCGCAGTCCCTCCTGAGCGGTCGGCAGCAGGTGACGCAGGACCAGCTCGGACACCGGGATCTCACCTCGCCCTGGCCAGTAGAGCCGGGCGTCGATGCCATTGCGCCCGCCGTCGATGAAGTTGTCGCGGGCCGCGGCGAAGCTCATCCGGGTCCACACCGGCCGGTCATCCTCGGCGAGCACCCGCAAGGCGCCGTAGTAGAAGGCTGCGTTCGCCATGACGTCGACGATGCTGGGTCCGGCGGGGAGCACCCGGTTCTCGACCCGCAGGTGCGGCCGGCCGTCATGGGTGTCATAGATCGGCCGGTTCCACCGGTAGACCGTGCCATTGTGCAGCCGAAGCTCGGCGAGCTCGGGGACGCCGCCGGCCTCGAAGACCTCACTCGGGTCCTCGTCGGAGCACTCCGGCAGCAGCGCCGGGAAGTACTGCACGTTCTCCTCGAAGAGGTCGAAGATCGAGGTGATCCACCGCTCCCCGAACCACACCCGGGGTCGGACCCCCTGGTTCTTCAGCTCCGGGGCGCGGGTGTCGGTCGCCTGGGAGAACAGCGGGATCCGGGTCTCGGCCCAGAGCCGCTTGCCATAGAAGAAGGGCGAGTTCGCCCCGAGCCCCAGCTGCACCCCCGCGAGCAGCTGAGCGGCGTTCCAGTGGTTCGCGAAGTCATGCGGGGCCACCTGGAGATGGAGCTGCATCGAGGTGCAGGCCGCCTCGGGTCCGATCGAGTCGGTGAAGGTGTGCAGCTCCTCGCCGGAGGGCCCTTCGATCTCGAGGTAGGTGTCCTCGCCCCGGGCGTCGAGGATCGCGTCGTTGAGGGCGGCATACCGGACGTTCGCGCTCATCCACTCACCGGCGAAGTGCTCGGGCATGATCGTGGGGAGGATCCCGATCATGACAATGCTGGCGCCAACCCGGGCGCTGGCCTCCTGCGCGTGGTTGAGCGAGGCCCGCAGATCCTGTTCGAGGCGCAGCGCGGAGTCGTCCGGAAGCCGCCGCGGCGCGACATTGAACTCGATGTTGAACCGGCCCAGCTCGGTCTGGAAGTCGTTGTCGGCGATCTGATGGAGCACCTCGGCGTTCTCCATCATCGGCCGGTGGTCCGGGCCGACGAGGTTGAGCTCGATCTCCATCCCCGTCATCGGGTCCTCGAACTCGAAGTGGCTCTCGGAGAGCATCTGTTCGAAGACGTCGAGATTGCGCCGCACCTTCTCGCGGTACTTCTGGCGCTGCTCACGCGTGTATGTCGATGCCTGGACCTCGGCTCCCATGGCCCGAACCCAACCACATCGGGCACTGCGCTGGCTACGGCGGTCCACGCCACCCCTCGGCACGCCGAGTGAGGTCCGAGGGGTTGTCGGTGGGGGCTCATAGCCTGCGGGTATGCGGTTGCTGCACACCTCCGACTGGCACCTGGGCCGACGGCTCCACGGGGTGGCACTGCAGCGCGCGCACGAGCTCTACCTCGACCATCTCGTCGAGGTGGTCCGGTCCGAGCGGGTCGACGCGGTGCTGTTGGCCGGCGATGTCTATGACCGGGCGGTGCCACCGCCGGAGTCCACGGCCCTCTTCGACGACGCGCTGACCCGGGTCGTCGACGCGGGGGCGCAGGTGGTCGTCTCGTCCGGCAACCACGACTCGGCGGTCCGGCTGGGCTTCGGCGCCGGGCTGCTGTCCCGCGCCGGGGTGCGGATGTGCACGACAACAGCCGGCGTGGGGAAGCCGGTCCTCGTCGGCGATGTCGCGGTCTATGCGCTGCCCTATCTCGAGCCCGCCGTCGCCGGGGACGACCTCGGTGCGGCCGAGCGGACCCACGCGGGCACCCTTCGGGCCGCGATGGCGCGGGTGCGGGCGGACGCCGCCGCTCGCGGGCACGCCGTCGTCGTCTCGGCGCATGCCTTCGTCGCCGGGGGGCTGAGCAGCGAGTCCGAACGGGACATCTCCGTCGGCGGGGTCAGCGCGGTCCCGCCAGAGGTCTTCGCCGGCGCCGACCTCGTCGCCCTCGGCCATCTGCACGGCGCCCAGACCCTCGCCGAGACGGTTCGCTACAGCGGGTCCCCCGTGGCGATGTCCTTCGGCGAGGTCGGCCAGGTCAAGGGCAGCTACCTGTGGGACATCGAGAGCGGGCCCTCCGGGGCACGCGTCCGTGGCGAGTTCGTCACCGCACCGGTGGAGCGACCGCTGAGGGTGCTGCGCGGCGAGCTCGCCGACCTGCTCGGCGATCCTGCGCTGCTCGAGGCCGAGGCGGCATACTGCCAGGTCGTCCTCACCGACCCGGTGCGACCGGAGGGTGCGCTCGACCGGGTGCGGGCGCGCTTCCCGCACACCCTGCGGCTGGAGTTCCAGCCCAGCGGCACCGCTGTCGTCCTCCCTCATCCGTATGCCGACCGCACCGCCGAGCGCGGGCCGGTCGAGGTGTGCGACGACTTCCTCGGTCACGTCCGGGGCGGCCGTGGTGCGTCTCCTGCCGAGCGTGCGGTGCTCGTGAAGGCCTTCGACGCCGCTCGCCTGGAGCGGGCCGAGGTCGACGACTCTGCGCGGCGAGTCGTCGGCGCCGCGCGGGGGGTTGCATGAGGATCCACCGGCTCGAGCTGCTCGCCTGGGGGCCCTTCCCGGGCGAGGTCGTCGTCGACTTCGACGCCCTGGCGGCCGAGGGTCTCTATCTCGTCCACGGGGCCACCGGGGCGGGCAAGACCTCGCTGCTCGACGCCGTGTCCTTCGCGCTGTACGCCTCCGTACCCGGGCCGCGGGGGTCCAGCCGCCGGCTGGGCAGCGACCATGCCGACCCTGCTGTCCCGCCGTCGGTGCTGCTGGACTTCACCTGCTCCGGGCGCCGGCTCCGGGTGCGGCGCACCCCGAAGTTCACCCGGCCCAAGCGCTCCGGTCGCGGCGACCGGGAGCTCCCCGCGACCGTCACGGTCGACGAGCTCGTCGACGGTCGGTGGGTCAACCGCTCGACCCGGGCGGGCGAGGCCGACGACCTCATCGCCGATGTCGTCGGGCTCGGCCGGGAGCAGTTCGCCACCGTCGTCGTCCTCCCCCAGGGCGACTTTGCGTCCTTCCTCCGCGCGGCGCCGGAGCAGCGCCGTTCGCTGTTGGAGAGGCTCTTCGACGTCCAGCGCTTCGTCGACGTCGAGCACTGGCTCGCCGAGCGGCGCCGGGCGTGCAAGGACGCGGTCATCGAGCTGGATGCCGCCGTTCACCACGAGCTGCAGCGGATCTCCGACGCGGTGGCCGGGGCCCCTGGGCTCGAGCATCTGGCCGTTCCCACCGTCATCCCTGCCCCCGCCGCCGACGTGGTGCCGGTGGTCGAGCAGCTGGCCGGCGTCGCCGCCCTGGCCGCCGTCGAGGCGGCCACCGACGCCGACCGGGCGGAGGCGATGCGCCTCCACAGCGACGCGGCGTGGACCCAGGCGGTGACGCTGGTGCAGCAGCACGACCAGTGGAACGCCGCAGCAGCCGAGTCGGCTCGGCTCGACGATGAGCGTCCCGCGGCGGAGGCACTGGAGCGGGCCGTCGATCGCGCCCAGCGGGCCCGGCTGTGCCTCGATGCCGTCGGCGAGGCGGAGGCCGCCGAGCTGGCGGCGGCGCAGGCCGCTGAGCGCCTCACCCGGAACCGCTCAGGCCTCGGGCGTGATGCTGCACTGACCGGGGAGGAGATCGCCGCACTGCTCCGTGGCTGCGGGGCCGGCCGCACTGCCCTCGACTCAGGAGCCCGGTCGCTGACCGCCCTCCGCGCCGCGGCGCGGACCCTGGCCGCCGAGACCACAGCCCGAGATGAGGCCCGGGCCCGGGCCGCGGCCACCGTCGAGGCACTGGCCGCTGTCGCGGCGCGACGCGTTGCCGAGGTCGAGAGGGTCGAGCAGGCTGCCGCACTGGCCGGCCGGGCCGAGGCCCTCACCCACGAGCTGGCAGACGTGGTCCGCCGCTCCGGGCTCACCGCCGAGCTGACCAGCGCCGAGGAGTCCTTGGCCGCTGCTCGACCTCGGGTGGCCGAGCAGCTGGAGCGGACCAACGACGCACACACCATGTTCAACGTCCTCCGGGCCCGTCAGCTCGCCGCGATGGCGGCGACCCTGTCGACGGCGTTGGTCGACGGGCGACCCTGCCCGGTGTGCGGCTCCGACGCTCACCCTGCCCCCGCCGACCCGGCGGAACGGGTCGACCAGGGCGAGGTCGACGCCGCCGAGGCGCACTGGGCGATCCTGCGGGCCGAGCTGGACGCCACCCGTGAGGGCGTGGCCGCCCTGGAGCAACGCTGCGCCTCCCTGAGCCTCGCGCTCGGGACGCGGCTTACCCCCGCCGAGCTCGACGACGCCGTCACCGTGGCACGTCAGGCCCTCGCCGTGGCCGCCGAGGCACGGACCGCCCTGCCCCAGCTGAGCCTCGAGGTGAGCGGCTCCGACGAAGCGCTCGCCGCGCTCACCGCGGAGCTGGCCGGCTTGCGGGAGCTCGGCGAGCGTCATGACGCCCTCGCCGAGTCCGCGCGCATCGAGGCGGCGGCGGCCGAGCAGGCCCTGGCCGACGCGCTCGCCGCACACGGCCAGTGCCCGTGCGCTGTGACCGATGCTGCTGCGACGGATGCGGCTGCGACCGGCACAACGGATCACCCACCCGCCCCGGCCCTCGCTCTCGTTCTTGCCCGTGCGGTGGAGCAGCACACCGACGTCGTGGCATGCCTCGACTCCCTCGCGGTTGCTCAGGACCTCAGCGACCGAACCCGCGAGGCGTTCGAGCTGGCCCGGGCCCGGCTCCGCACGCGGCTGGACGACCAGGGTTTTGACACCGCAGACGAGGTCGCGGCTGCGGCGATGACCGCGGCTGACCTTGCGGCGGCCGCCGAGCAGCTCGCCCACCGCCGAGCCCGGCAGCTGGCGGTCGCGGCCATCCTCGAGGATCCCGCGCTCGGCGCGGTCGCGGCGCAGGTCCGTCCGGATGTCGATGCGCTCAGCGCCGAGCGCGAGCAGGCCCATCGGCTCGCCCAGGAGGCAGCGCTGGCCCGCACCGCGCTGGAGCGGGCCGCCCAAGCGGTCCAGTCGCGACGGGCGTCCCTCGCCACCCTGGCCGTGCGGCTCTCCTCGGCGCTCGACGAGCTCGGCGTCGTCACCGGTCTCGCGGACGCCTGCACCGGCGTCGGCACCGAGAACACCCGGCGGATGCCCTTGTCGGCATACGTGCTGGCTGGGCGGCTGGAACGGGTGGTCGAGCTGGCGAACGAACGGCTGGCCAGGATGGGCGACGGGCGCTACCTGCTCGAGCACAGCGACGACCTCGCCGCCCGCGGCGCAAAGTCCGGCCTCGGGCTGCGGGTCGTCGACCGGTGGACCGGCAGCACGCGGGACCCGGCCTCGCTCTCCGGCGGCGAGACCTTCATGGCCTCGCTCGCGCTGGCGCTCGGGCTGGCCGATGCGGTGCGCGCCGAGTCCGGCGGGGTCGACCTGCAGACCCTGTTCGTCGACGAGGGCTTCGGCAGCCTCGACGACGACAGCCTCGACCAGGTGATGGACGTCCTCGACGGGCTCCGTGACGGTGGCCGCAGCGTCGGCATCGTCAGCCACGTTCCCGAGCTGCGCCAGCGCATCCCGGCCCAGGTGGTCGTGACCAAGAGCGAGACCGGTTCCTCGGTCCGGCTCCGTGGGGTTCAGGGGGCCGCCGAGGTCGCCTGATCGGTGCCGCCCACCTCGCGTGGGGACACGGCCCGGTGCCCCCACGCGCTTGGTCTCCGACGCGTCAGCTCTCGAAGGCCTCCGGCGGCGGGCACGCGCAGACGAGGTGCCGGTCGCCATACGCACCGTCGATCCGGCCCACCGGCGGCCAGTACTTGCTCCGCCGGTCCACGCTCGCCGGGAAGGCCGCCTGCTCGCGGGTGTACGGGTGGTCCCACTCGCCCGCCAGGCTTGCCGCCGTGTGCGGCGCGTGCCGCAGCACCGAGTCGGCGACCGCGACGTCGCCGCGCCCGACCTCATCGATCTCGGCCCGGATGGCGATCATCGCGTCGATGAACCGGTCCAGCTCGGCCAGGTCCTCGCTCTCGGTCGGTTCGACCATGAGCGTGCCGGCGACCGGGAAGGACATCGTCGGGGCGTGGAAGCCGTAGTCGATGAGCCGCTTCGCGACATCGTCGACGCTCACCCCCGTGTCCTTGGTGATCTCGCGCAGGTCGAGGATGCACTCGTGAGCGACGAGCCCGTTCGGGCCGGTGTAGAGCACCGGGTAGTACGGCGCGAGCCGCCGCGCGACATAGTTCGCGTTGAGGATGGCGACCTGGGTCGCCAGGGTCAGCCCGGCGCCGCCCATGAGCCGGACGTACGCCCAGGAGATCGGCAGGATGCTCGCCGACCCGTATGGCGCTGCAGCGACCGGACCCACCCCGGTCGAGGGGCCGCACTCCGACGCCAGCGGGTGGTTCGGCAGGAAGGGCGCGAGGTGCGCGCGGACCCCGACCGGCCCGACGCCGGGGCCACCGCCGCCGTGCGGGATGCAGAAGGTCTTGTGCAGGTTCAGGTGCGACACGTCCGACCCGAACCGGCCGGGCTGCGCCAGGCCGACGAGGGCGTTGAGGTTCGCGCCGTCGACATACACCTGACCTCCCGCGTCGTGGACCTGGGCGCAGAGGTCGGCGATGGTCTCCTCGAAGACTCCGTGCGTCGACGGGTAGGTCACCATGACGGCCGCGAGGTGGTCCGCGTGCTCGGTGATCCGGGCGGTGAGGTCGGCCATATCGATATCCCCGCCAGGCGCGGTCTTGACGACGACGACCCGCATCCCCGCCATGACCGCGGAGGCGGCATTGGTGCCGTGCGCGCTGGCCGGGATGAGGCAGACCCGACGGTGGCCCTCGCCGCGGGACTCGTGGTAGGCCGCGATCGCGAGCAGCCCGGACAGCTCGCCCTGGCTCCCCGCGTTCGGCTGGAGTGACACAGCGGCATACCCAGTGATCTCGCAGAGCCAGCCACTGAGCTCCTCGACAATGCGGCGGCTGCCCGCCGAGAGGTGAGCAGGGACGAACGGGTGGAGGCTGTTGAACTCGGGCCAGGTGACCGGCGCCATCTCGGTCGCCGCGTTGAGCTTCATGGTGCACGACCCGAGGGGGATCATCCCCCGGTCGAGGGCGTAGTCCTGCTGGGCCAGCCGGTGCTGGTAGCGCAGCATCGCCGTCTCGCTGTGGTGGCTGGCGAAGACCGGGTGGGTGAGATAGCTCGACGTGCGGGCGGCCCACTCCGGCCACGAGGGCTCGTCGCCCACCTCGACCGCTGCGGCGCCGAAGACGCCGAGCAGGGTCGCGACCTGGTCGCCGGTGGTCAGCTCGTCGGTGCTCAGCTGCACCGTGTCGGCGTCGACCTGCCAGAGGCAGATCCGCTGCTCCAGGGCCGCGGCGACGATCTCGGCAGCCCGCCCGGGCACGCTGACCCGGATCGTGTCGACAAAGCTGCGGGTAGGGACGGTCAGGCCGGCCGCAGACAGGGCAGCGGCGATGGCTCGCGCATGCCGGTGGGCCCGGCGCGCGATCTCGGCGAGCCCGTCCGGACCGTGGTAGACGGCATACATGCTGGCCATGACGGCGAGGAGCACCTGCGCGGTGCAGATATTCGAGGTCGCCTTCTCGCGCCGGATGTGCTGTTCGCGGGTCTGCAGAGCGAGCCGGTATGCCGGCTGCCCGGCCGAGTCGACCGAGACCCCGACGAGGCGACCGGGCAGCTGACGGGCCAGCGCGTCGGTCACCGCGATATACCCGGCGTGCGGGCCGCCGAAGCCCATCGGGACGCCAAAACGCTGGGTCGAGCCGACGACGACATCGGCGCCCCACTCCCCCGGCGGGGTGAGCACGGTGAGGGCGAGGAGGTCGGCAGCCACGGCCATTAGGGCGCCGGCCTCGTGCGCAGCGGCGATGAGCGGACGCAGGTCGCGGACCTCGCCGTCCCCGCCGGGGTACTGCGCGAGGACGCCATAGACCTTGCGGCCCCCTGCGGCCGCGGTGAGCTGGTCGGCGGTGCCGACCTCGCACAGGTCCGCGGTGAGGATCTCGATGCCGAGCGGGCGGGCCCGGGTGGCCATGACGGCGAGGGTCTGCGGGAAGGCGTGCTCCTCGACGAGGAAGACCGCGTCGTCACTGCCCCGCACGCTGCGCCGCAGCAGGGTCATCGCCTCGGCGGCCGCGGTCGCCTCGTCGAGCAGCGAGGCGCCGGCCACCGGGAGGCCGGTCAGGTCGGCGACCATGGTCTGGAAGTTGAGCAGCGCCTCGAGCCGGCCCTGGGAGATCTCCGGCTGGTATGGCGTGTACGCCGTGTACCACGACGGGTTCTCGAGGATGCCGCGCTGGATGACCGAGGGCGTGTGGGTGCCGTAGTACCCGAGCCCGATCATCGAGGTGACCAGGGTGTTCTGGCTCGCGATCTCGCGCAGCTCGTCGAGGACGGCTACCTCGGAGTCGGCGGCCGGGACGGCGAGGCGGTCCTCGGCGCGGATGCGGCTCGGGAGGGCGGCGTCGGCGAGGGCCTCGAGACTGTCGTAGCCGACGGCGTCGAGCATCCGGGCGCGGGCGTCGGGGTTGGGGCCGATATGCCGGGCGGCGAAGGCGGGCACAGACTCGGTGGTCATCGGGTCTCCTGAGGGTCGGGACGGCTCACGTCCCCCCTCTGTCGGACCCGGTCGTCGCTTCAGAGTGGCCTACCCGTGTGGTTCTTTCGCCTGAGAGGTTCCGGGGGTGTTGCCCCTTCGGCGCCTCACCCGTCGGTACGAACCGAGCGCGCGAGGACTCTCCCACACGAGGTCATCGGCGGGATGAATGTACCAGGTACGGCCCGGGCTCAGGCGGGACGGCGCGACTCTCGGCGGGCCCGCAGCTCATCGGTGGCCACCACCGGGATGGTGTCGTCGTCGATCCGCTCGCTGGGCAGGTCGGCCAGCGACCCCTCGACCTCGCGCCATACCTTGCCGACGGCGATGCCGAAGACACCCTGTCCGCCGAGAACCAGGTCGATGACCTCGTCGGCGGAGGTGCACTCGTAGACCGAGGCGCCGTCGCTCATCAGGGTGATCTGGGCGAGGTCGTCGACGCCGCGGCTGCGCAGGTGGTCGATGGCCACGCGGATCTGCTGGAGCGAGACGCCGGTGTCGAGGAGCCGCTTGACCACCTTGAGGACGAGGATGTCGCGGAAGCTGTAGAGCCGTTGGGTGCCGCTGCCGGTCGCGCTGCGCACCGACGGCTCGACCAGGCCGGTGCGGGCCCAGTAATCGAGCTGGCGGTAGGTGATGCCGGCGGCGCCGCACGCGGTGGGGCCGCGGTAGCCCACGTCCTCGCTCAGGGCGGGCAGGTCGTCGTCGAAGAGGAGCCCCTGGGCGCCGACGGGTACGCGTCGGGTTTCCTGCGGAACGCTCACGGTGTCCTCCTCGGCCGCGCCGGTTTCGGCGACGAATGGCGCCCTCGTAACTACACGAAGGTGGTTCTTCCTGCGACGGTACGGCCCGCTACCCCAACCGTCAATCACCGGCACACATAGTCACACGGCGTGTCTTCTGTCACTCCAGTAACACTAACCCTCAACTACACCCTCACCCTTACTGCAAAGACACACCTTTAGAAGCCTTCTAAAGGTGTGTCTTTGTCGGGGAGGAAGTCCTCGGCGGAGACCTCGTCGAGGAACTGGCGGAACTTCTCCACCTCGTCGTCCTCCTCGGCGGGCATGGTGATCGAGGCCGCGTCGAGCACGTCGTCGGCGACGGTGATCGTCGCCCCGGTCCGCAGCGCCAGGGCGATGGCGTCCGAGGGACGGGCGCTGACGATCGTCCCCGCGTCGAGGAGCAGCTCGGCGAAGAAGACCTTGTCCTCGAGCCGCACAATCTGGACCCGGGTCAGCTCGTGCCCCAGCACCTCGAGCACTTCGGTGAAGAGGTCGTGGGTCAGCGGCCGCGGCGGGACGACGCCCTGCTGGGCATAGGCGATCGCGCTCGCCTCGGCCGCACCGATCCAGATCGGAAGGAATCGCTCCCCTTCGACCTCCTTGAGCAGGACGATCGGCTGGTTGGTGGGCATCTCGACGCGAACTCCGAGGACTTCGACCTTGCGCACAGGCCCACGGTACCCCGCGCCCCGCCAATCCGGACGAGGCGCACGACGCTCGCCCGACCGAAGCGCGTCAGCCAGACCGCCTCAACCCCGACGGCGTCAGCCGGACAGACCTGAGCGGACCAGCGCGACATGCAGTGCGATGCAGTGCCGCAGCACCTCGGCGGTCGGGTCGTCCATCGCCCCGCGCCCGGCAGTGGCCTTCGCGGGGGCCCGAACCTGTTGCGCCAGCCCGATCTCCCGGTCCGCTGCGGTCCGGAACGAGCGCAGGTGCCGGGCCTCCACCCCGTATGCCGCCAAGGCGCCTGCGGCCCGGGCGATCGCGAGATGGTCCTCGGTGAAGTCGGTCGAGCCCAGCGGGAGGACGCCATACTCCTGCAGTGCACCGAACATCTCCCTCGACAAACCGGAGGTCGAGCGCAGCTCCTCCGCGGTGAGCCGGAGCAGTCGCGGCGCCCCGAGCTCAAGGGCCGAGGGGATGAGCGGGTCGGCCACCTCCGGGGGGACGACGGGCCGCTCGTCGGCCCCCACCTCGGGCACGGTCAGCCCTCGGTCCATCGCGTCGAGGGCCTCGCGGATCACCCGAAGTGGCCAGAACCGCTCCCGCTGCGCAGTGAGGACATACCGGATCCGCTCGACGTCGCTCAGGGCGTACACGCGGTACCCCGAGGCGGTCCGGGCCGGGTGGACCAGGCCCGCCGCCTCGAGGAAGCGCAGCTTGGAGACGCTGACGTCCGGGAAGTCCTCACGCAGCGCGGCGATGACCGCGCCGATGGTCAGCCGGTCCGGCTGGGTGGACCGCCGCCGGGTCTGCGCCACGGCTACCGGGCCGGGTTGTAGGTGAGCCGGAACTTGCCGATCTGGACCTCGTCGCCGGCGCGGAGCACGGCCTCGTCGACGAGTGACCGGTTGACATAGGTGCCATTGAGCGAGCCGACGTCGCGGACCCGGTAGCCCCCGTCCTCGCGGACGAAGACGGCGTGCCGCCGCGAGACCGTGACGTCGTCGAGGAAGATGTCGCTGTCCGGGTGCCGCCCGGCCGAGACCTGGGCGTCGTCGAGCAGGAAACGCGCCCCGACATTGGCGCCGCGGACGACGACGAGCAACGCGGTCTGCGGACGCAGCGCCGCCACCGTCGCGAGGTCCTCCACGGTGAGGCCGTAGTTGTCGTGCGACTCCGGCGACTCGGGCGCTTCGGCATCGCCGACGCGCTGCAGCTGCATCGTCGTCGGCTCGCGCCGCTCGACCGGCTGCATCGGGTCGGTCGGGTCAGCCATCGTCTCGCCCTTCTGTGGTCGGCGCCGTCCCCCTGCGGCGTGCTGATTCCCCAGGGTAGAGCACCAGGCTCTGAGCGTGGGCCGGATCGGCCCTGTTCACGGCGTCGGACTCGCAGTCGCGGTCGCTGCGGGCACCGGTGTAGCGAAACGCGGCGGGATGACCGTATGCAGGGCGCGGATCTCGATGTGGTCGCGGATCGACACCGTCGCCACTCCCCCGCGCTGGCTCACCGAGTCGACAACCCCGCCGGGGATCGACATCGCTGCAGACAAGGTGGCCGAGTCGCCGATCGCGAGGATCGTCAACGGGCGCTCGACGGGGGCGTTGTCGGCATACACCGTCGTCCCCTCGTCGTCGAAGAAGGTCGAGGCGACGACACGCACCCCGCCGACCTGGATGACCTCGGCACCGGCATTGCGCAGCTCCTGGACGATGTCGAGGAGGTACACGGCGGTGACCTTTGAGCCGGGGTCGGAGATGGTCAGCGCAATGCCGGGGCCCGTTGCCGGGACGGTGCCAGCGAGTATGCCGAGACGGTCGACCTGGTCCTGGGCCTGCTGGAGCGCGGCGGCAGAGGTGTCGACGCCGGAGCGGAGCGCGTCGCGGTTGCGCTGCAGCTCACCGAGCTGGGCGTCCAGGCGGGCCGACCGCTGGCTGACGTCGTCGAGCACGCGAAGAAGCTCGGGCTGGGTCAACGACTCCAGACCGGCCTCCTGGGTCTGCTGGACCTGAGTGGCCAGGGCGAACCCCAGGGTGACGGCGAGCACGGTGACCAGAACGTTGGCTTTGGTGAGCCGGGGTGCCCCGATCCGGCGCAGCCGGCGCCATGCATCGCCTCGCGTGTCCGCGGCCCTTTCGGTCATGCGCGGAACAGGTGTCGGCGGATCGAGGCGACATTGCTGAAGATGCGGACACCGAGCACGACCACGACACCGGTCGACAGCTGGGTGCCGACGCCGAGCTGGTCACCGAGGAAGACGATGAAGGCGGCGACGACCACATTGGAGAGGAAGGAGACGATGAAGACCTTGTCGTCGAAGATCCCGTCGAGGACCGCCCGGACCCCGCCGAAGACCGCGTCCAGGGCGGCGACGACGGCGATCGGCAGGTAGGGCTGCGCCCACAGCGGGACGGTGGGGTGGAGGACCAGACCAGCGATGATGCCGACGACCAGCCCGATCGCAGGGATCATTCGCGGTCCCCTTTCCGGCGCATGCTCACACGGGCGATCGTCATTCTCTCACCCGCCGGAGGTCCCGGTTGTCGCCCCGCGCAGGACCTGCGCCGAGGTCAGGTCGAGCCCGGTCGCCGAAGGAACCGAGAGCGAGTCGGCTGCGGCGAACTCGGCCCGGATCGAGTAGTTGTCAACCAGAGCGGAGAGATAGCCTCCGGCCACCGTAGCGGCGAAGCTCGGCTCGAGGGCCTGCGGGTCTCCGATAGCCGTGATGAGGTAGGGCCTGGTCAGCGGACGGAAGTCGACGAGCAGCGCGTTCCCGGCGAACCGGATCGACGACCGCGCGGTGAGCCGCATCCCGTTGACTGCCATCGCCTCTGCGCCGGCCTGCCACAGCCCGTTGACGACGATCTGCAGGTCGCGCGCGGTGACCCGGCCGTCGGTGAAGCCGGTGCTATTTCGGGGGTCCGAGCCACCCCCCACCCCTGACTCGAGGGCGTCATCGAGGGTGAGGGTGACCCCCGGGCCGGTCATCGCCTCGGCGCCGGTGGCCGCCGTGAGCCGGCCAAGCTCTGCCGAGATCGCCTCGTTTCCGGTCAGTTCGAGGGCCGCCGCTTGGTACTGGTCGATCTCGGCCTCCATGCTGCTGATCCGCGCACCGACCTGGTCATCGTGGGCTCGGACGGCGAGGATCCGCTCGACCAGATCGCTGCGCACCTTGGCCGCCCCGGTGACCGGGCGCCGCAAGGTGACGGCAGAGACTGTCAGCGCGAAGCCGAGTACCAGCGCAGTGATGACGGCGACGCCACGGCGAGCTCGCGGCTGTAGCTCACCCAAGGTGGTCCGGCGTTGGGCCGCCGCCACGTAGCCCGGGTCGAGCGGGTGGTCCATGATCTCGGTCAGCAGCCGCATCGAGGCGTCGACGGGACCGGTTCGGGACGGGATCATGCCGGCGCCCCTCGACCCGGTCCTGCCGGCCGATCGGGAAGACCCGCTGCCCGCAGGCGACGCAGCTGGCCGAGCACCCGGGAGGCTTGGACGACATACAGGCCGGCGGCGACCCAGTAGAGGTAGACGCCCCACCAGACCATCGCCCACCCGACGATGCTCGCGGCGGTGCCCACCCAGCCGTCGAAGGTGCCGAGGAGCAGCAGTGGGAAGGCGTAGAGCAGGTTGAGCGTGGCCGCCTTCCCGACGACATTGACCGGCAAGCCGGTCTGCCCCGCCCGCTTGAGGACCAGCATGACGACGGCCAGCAGCACCTCACGTGCCACGAGGAGCCAGACGAACCACCACGGGATGACCTCGCGGACGGCCAGCCCGACCAGGGTCGCGGCGATATAGAGGCGGTCGGCGACCGGGTCGAGGAGCTGCCCGAGCCGGGACTCCAGACCGAAGGCGCGGGCGATCTTCCCGTCGAGATAGTCGGTGATGGCGCTGAGCACCAGGACGATGAGCGCCCACCCGTCGAGGCGGCGCAGCAACAGCCAGAGGAAGAGCGGCACCCCGAGGAGCCGGGCAAAGGAGAGCAGGTTGGGCACGGTGAGGATGCGGTCACTCACCTCTCGCTGCCGGCTCGCCACGGGCCCAGCGTAACGGCGTCCACGCGCCGCACCGTGGTGCGCCGGGCTAGAGTCCACCGGTATGCCGACCTTCGCCGTCAACTACCGGTATGCCGACCAGCCCGCCGCTCTTGGCGAGCATCGTCCCGCACACCGGGCCTTCCTCGCCCAACACGCCGATGCGGGTCACCTGCTCGCCGCCGGCCGCTTTGCCGACGAGGGCCCCGAGGCCGCCCTGCTGGTGTTCCGAGCGCAGTCGGCGGACGACGTGGCCGGCTGGCTCGACCAGGACCCGTTCGCTCTGGTCGGGCTGGTCGCCGAGCGGGAGATCAGGCTGTGGCCGGTCGTGCTCGGCCCGTGGGTCGCTCAGCAGTAGCGGCCCAGAGCACCACCGCGGCGGCGACCCCTGCAGCGACCGCGGTGACCACCGAGGTCGGGCCCGTCGTGACCCGGCCCACCGCGATCCAGCCCAGACCCCAGGCCATTGCCGCGGCAACGGCATACCGTCCACCGAGCTGGCGGGCGAGGAGCACGCCGACACCTGCCGCGACCGCGAGGACGACGACCGCGGCCCCCTGGGCCACCGCGGCACCCGGACGGACCCCGGAGGAGACCAAGGCCGCGGTGACATTGGCGCAGGTCGCGACGCTGACCCAGCCGAGATAGAGCCCGAAGGTGCCGTCGAGCAGCAGGCGGCTGGCAGTCGTCGCGCCGGCCGAGGACCCCAGGCGGCGGACCAGGACGCCGAGGGTGATGGTCAGCGCCGCGATGACGCCCACGCTGACCCAGATCCAGCCCTGCTGGGTCACGAGCAGCCAGGCGGCGTTGAGCAGCATGGACACGGCGGCGAGGTAGCCCGTCGAGCGGACGCGTGGGTCGGTGGCCGGACCCGGCAGCCATTGCCAGACGGTGTAGGCGCCCAGCCCGAGGTAGATGACCGACCAGATCGAGAACGCCGGCACCGCCGGAGCGAGCAAGGTGGCATCGGCGGCGAGCGAACCGCCCGAGGACTCCTCCACCCGGGTACCGAGGACGCCGACGCCGACGAGGGTGCCGACGACGCAGAGGACCTCGCTGACCGTGACGACGACCTGGCGACGTCGGTCCGCCGAGGTGGCCTGGCCGCGACCGCTGGCCTGGAGGGTGGATGAGTGAGTGGTCATCGGGAGACCCCTTGTGGTGTTGAGGTGGACGTGGGCGTGGCCGTTTGGGCCGGGGGGTGCGCGTGGTTGACGAGGCGGTTCGCGGCCGTGACCGCCGCCCGCAGCTCGGTCGGCAGCCGGGCGGCCCCGAGGTCGGCGGCCACCGCGGGGGTCGCTCCGGGCCCGCCGACGGCGACCACGTGCCCCGCCGACATCTGCCGAACCGTCTCGGCGTGGGCCTGGAAGGCCTCCGAGCGGGTTGCGGCGATCACGACGAGGTCGGGGCCGATGACCCGGACCGCGCCGAGGAGCTCCGAGGCAGGGGTGTCCTGCCCGAGGAACCTGATCCGCCAGCCCGCCTGGCCCAGCAGCAGGCCGAAGGCCAACAGGGCGATGTCGTGGCGCTCGTCCGCCGGGCAGGCGAGGACCGCGATCGGCCCGGTCCCGACGCCCCAGGTCAACGTCCGGGCCGAGAGACGGCGCCGGATCAGCTGGCTGGCGAAGTGCTCGTGGCCGATGGTGGTCTCGCCGCGGGCCCACCGCTCGCCGAGGTCGACCAGATAGGGCAGGACGACCTCGCACAGGGCAGGTTCGAGCCCGAGGCCGTCGAGCGTGTCGTCAAGGACGACCTGCACCGAGCGCTCGTCGAAGCGGTCGACCGCCTCGCGCAGTCGAGCAATCAGCTGCCGCGGAGCCTGCCCGGTAGGGTCGGCGGCCTCGGCACCGAGGCGCCGCTCGGCCAGGACCTGGGCCACGGCGCTCGACACCGGGACTCCCTGGGCACGCAGGGCCAGCACGGCCCGGACCCGCGCCTCGGCCTCGGGGCCGTAGAGCCGGTACCCACCCGAGGACCGCAGCGGCTCCACCAGACCGTAGCGACGCTCCCACGCTCGCAGGACGTGCGCGCTGACGCCCACGACGGCAGCCAGCTCGCCGATCCGCATCGGTCCGCGCTCCGAGGTCATGAGGCACCCTAACTCGCCTTCACAGGATTAGACAAAGATTTGACGCCGGGGGGGTAGGGACCCTAGCGTCGGCCCATGCTCTCCACGCCCGGGCTCGAGGTCCGCGACCGCCCGCACCCTCCCGAGCGCGTCGCCGTCATCGGCTCGGGCGTTGCAGGGCTCACGGCGGCATACCTCCTCTCCCGGACGATGTCGGTGACCCTCTACGAGGCCGACGACCGACTGGGCGGGCACGCCCACACCCACGACGTTGCGGGACCAGACGGGCCGATGCCCGTCGACACCGGATTCATCGTCCACAACGACCGGACCTACCCCGTGCTCCGCCGCCTGTTCACCGAGCTCGGCGTGACCTGGCGCCCCACCGAGATGTCGCTGAGCATCCGCGACGACGACACCGGCCTGGAGTACGCCGGCGGACGCGGCCTGCCCGGCTTCGTCGCCCGGCCGCGCCAGCTCGCCTCCCCGGAGTACCTTCGGCTGCTCCTCGAGGTCCGTCGCTTCCACCAGGTCGGCCGGGAGTTCCTCGAGCGGACCGACGACGAGGACGTGCTCACCTTCGGCGAGCTGCTCACCTCGCACGGCTTCTCGCCCTCGTTCATCCGGCGGTATGCCGTCCCGGTCGTCTCGTGCGTGTGGTCGACCGGCGGAGCGGAGGCACTGGACTACCCGGCGCGCTATCTGCTGCGCTTCCTGTCGCACCACGGGATGCTCAGCGTCGGCAACTCCCCCACCTGGGCGACGGTCCGCGGTGGTTCCCGGGTGTATGTCGAGGCCATCGCCTCCCGCTTGGACGCGGTTCGGATGGGGCACCGAGTCGAGTCGGTCCTTCGCGACCCTGACCTCGTCTCGGTGACCGACAATCGAGGCGTGACGCAGCACTTCGACAAGGTGGTCATCGCGACCCACCCGGACCAGGCGCTCGACCTCCTTGACGACGCGACACCGCAGGAGAAGGAGGTGCTCGGGGCCTTCCGGTACACCCGGAGCCAGGCGCTGCTGCACACCGACCCGTCGTTGCTGCCCCGCGCCCGGGCGGCGCGGTCGTCATGGAACTTCCTGGTCCGATCCGACGGCACCGGTGCCCCGCTGGTGACCTACTGGCTCAACCGGCTGCAAGGCCTACCCGCCAGCCACCCGCTCTTCGTCACCCTCAATGGCGCCGACCTCGTCTCGCCGCGGTCGGTCATCGCCGAGATGGACTATGCCCACCCCGCCTACGACCTCGAGGCGGTCCGGGCCCAGCGCCTGCTCCCGGGGCTGTCGACCGGCCGGACCGCCTTCGCCGGGGCGTACCACGGGTGGGGCTTCCACGAGGACGGGGCCCGGTCCGGGGTGGCGGCCGCGGCGGCCTTCGGGGTGACCTGGTGAATGCACTTCCGGCTCCGGCCCAGGCGCTGCCGTCGGTGTCCGCCTCGGCGTCGCAGGCTCCGTCGGTCGGCCCGGGGTTCCGGTTGCCCGCGCTGGTGGTGGGGTCGGTCCGGCATACGAGATATCGCCCTCGACGGCACTCCTTCACGTACGGGCACTACCAGTGGCTCGTCGACCTCGACGCCCCGCCCCAGATGCCGCGCGGTCTGGGCTGGCTCGGCACGCTCCGGCCGGAGGACCACCTCGGCTCACCGACGAGCTTCCCGGCGCTGCGTGCCGAGGTGCTCGAGGCGGTCGAGGCCGCCGGGCTGGCCGCCGAGTCCGTCGACCGGGTCGTCATGCTCGCCCACGCCCGGATCCTCGGGCACGTCTTCGACCCGATGTCGGCTTTCTGGTGCCTCGACGCCGACGGCAGGGTTGTCGCGGTGCTTGTCGAGGTCCACAACACGTATGCCGGCCGACACGCCTATGTCGTCGAGCTCGACCCGGGCTGGCGTGCTGAGGTGGACAAGGAGCTCTTCGTCTCCCCGTTCAACGACACCTCGGGGCGCTATCTCCTCCATCTGGAGCTGACGCCCGACCGGGTCGTGGCGGTCGTCCGTCTGGTTCGGGACGGATCGCCGGTCGTCACGGCGGCGGTGCAGGGGGTTCCGGTGGCGTTGACGCCTCGGCGCCTTGCGATGACCGCCGCCCGGCACCCGCTGATGACCCAGCGGGTCTCGGCGCTGATCCGGGTCCACGGCATCTGGCTCTGGGCGCGGCGGCTGCCGATGTACACCAAGGCGTTCGGTGGACCCAAGGCGGAACGGTCCTCGGCGGCCGGGACTCGGGCCGCATGAGCGAGCTGCTGGCGCGGGTCGCGCGCGGTGTGGACACCGCCCTCGACCGTTCCGTGCTGCTCGGGTACTCCCGCATCGGGTATGCCGTCCGCCGGGCGCTCCCGACGTGGCCCGCGGACCTACCGGCTGGGGCTCTGAGCGGCACCGAGATCGCGGTGACCGGGGCGACCTCCGGCCTCGGCGCCGCGACAGCGACCCAGCTCGTCGCGCTCGGGGCGCATGTCCACCTCGTCGTCCGCAATGTCGACAAGGGCGCCGAGGTGGCCGCGTCGCTGGCGGTCGCTGCCGGGTCAGAGACAGCCACCGTGTGGGAGTGCGACCTCGCCGACCTGGCCAGCGTCCGGGACTTCGCTGACCGGTTCGTGGCCTCGGGTCAGCCTATGCACGGGCTGGTCCACAATGCCGGGGCCCTGCCGGCGACGCGGTCCGAGTCGGCCCAGGGGCACGAGCTGACGATGGCGCTGCACCTGCTCGGACCGCTCGCCATGACCGACGCGCTGGCCGGTCCGCTCGGCGCCTCCCGGGCGCGGGTCGTTCTGGTCACCTCGGGTGGGATGTACGCCCAGCGGCTCAGGGCCGACGACCCGGAGTACCTCGACGGGCCGTATAGCGGTGCCACGGCATACGCGCGGAGCAAGCGAGCCCAGGTCGAGCTGCTCCCCCGGCTGCACGCTCGCTGGGCCCCCCTCGGTATGTCGGTCTATGCCACCCATCCGGGGTGGGCCGCGACCCCCGGGGTGACCGAGAGCATCCCGGCATTCGCCTCGGTGACCCGGCCGATCCTGCGCGACGCCGACGCGGGTGCGGAGACGACGACCTGGTTGCTCGGCGCCTCGCCACGACCGCCCGGTGGTGGACTGTGGCACGACCGGCGGGAGCGGCCGACGACCTACCTCCCGTCGACCCGGACGACCGAGCGGGAGCGCGAGGTCATGTGGCGGTGGGCCCTGAGCGCCGCTGGCCTGCCGACACCCTGAGGGGTTCTGGGCGCCAGGGGTGGTAGCGCTCCCGCGCGCACCCGAGGGCGCGCCACTCATGGACTCGCAGGCCGCTGATGGCACCGTGCTCGATGCCAAGAGCATTCAGCGAGTCCACGAGCGCCAGCTCCAGCGGCGCCCCCACGTCGTAGCGCTCCCGCGCGCACCCGCGCGCGCCACTCATGGACTCGCAGGCCGACTCGCAGGCCGCTGATGGCACCGTGCTCGATGCCATAAGCGCTCTCGGAGTCCACAAGCTCGGGACACCCGGGCGCGATGATGGCCGAGCGTGATGAGAGAACGACAACGCGAGATGACGCGGGTCCCGGAGGCAAGAGGTGCCCGCGGGAGCCGCCGAGGCCTCGAACCGCCTCTGACCTGCATGTTCATCGGTCGGGCTGACAGGATTTGAACCTGCGACCCCTTGACCCCCAGTCAAGTGCGCTACCAAACTGCGCCACAGCCCGTTGCTCCTCGCGGAGCCATCAAACCTTAGCGCACGGCCACCAGCGGCACCGAATCCCCGATGCGCCGACAGCGAACCGGGCACCGACGGCCGGCACGACCATGCCGCTCACCCGGCGACACCGTGCCAGCGGCTCAGCGGCGCCGCTTCTCGCGGACCCGCACCGACACCTCGATCGGCGAGCCCTCGAAGCCGAACTGCTCGCGCAGCCGTCGCTCGAGGAAGCGCCGGTACCCGTGCTCGAGGAAGCCGGAGGCGAAGACGACGAAGCGCGGCGGGCGCGTGGCTGCCTGGGTGGCGAAGAGGATCCGGGGCTGCTTCCCGCCGCGGACGGGGTGCGGGTGCGCGGCGACGACCTCGCCGAAGAAGGCGTTGAGCCGGGCGGTCGGGATCCGGGCGTCCCACGAGTCCAGAGCCGTCTCCAGCGCCGGGACGAGCCGGTCGAGATGCCGTCCGGTCTTCGCCGAGATATTGACCCTCGGGGCCCAGGCCACCTGGCCGAGGTCCTTCTCGATCTCCCGGTCGAGGTAGTACCGGCGGTCCTCGTCGAGCAGGTCCCACTTGTTCATCGCCAGGACCAACGCCCGACCGGCGTCGACGACCTGACCGATGACTCGGACGTCCTGCTCCGACAAGGGCTCGGAGACGTCGAGGAGCACCACCGCGACCTCGGCCTTCTCGATCGCCGCCTGGGTGCGCAGCGAGGCGTAGAAGTCGGCGCCCCGGGTCTGGTGGACGCGCCGGCGGATGCCCGCGGTGTCGACGAAGCGCCACTGTTTGCCGCCCAGCTCGACCAGCTCGTCCACTGGGTCACGGGTGGTCCCGGCGACATCGTCGACGACGACCCGCTCCTCCCCCAGCACCCGGTTGAGCAGCGAGGACTTACCGACATTCGGGCGCCCAACCAGCGCCACGCGGCGCGGCCCGCCGACTCCCGCGGCGGCGGCCACACTGGACTGCGCCGGCAGCACGTCGAGGACGGCGTCGAGGACGTCGCCGCTGCCGCGGCCGTGCAGGGCCGAGACCGGCCACGGTTGACCTAGCCCGAGGTTCCACAGGGCCGTCGCGTCGGCCTCGGCCCGCTGGTCGTCGACCTTGTTGGCGACGAGGACGACGGGCCGCCCGGAGCGGCGGAGCAGCCGGACGACCTGCTCGTCGGTGTCGGTCGCCCCGACGGTCGCGTCGACGACGAACATGACGACGTCGGCGAGCTCGATGGCGACCTCGGCCTGCTCCGCGACGCGCTGGTGGATGCCGGTGACGTCGATCTCCCACCCGCCGGTGTCGACGAGGGTGAACTGCCGCCCGGACCACTCGGCGTCATACGCCACGCGGTCGCGGGTGACGCCCGGGACGTCCTCGACGACGGCCTCGCGCCGCCCGAGGATGCGGTTGACCAGCGTGGACTTGCCGACATTGGGCCGCCCGACGACGGCGACCACCGGCCGGACCACCTCGGTTGCGCCCGCCCCGTCGCCATCGAGGTCGCCCTCGAGGAGCGCACGGTCCGCCTCGTCGAGCTCGAAGTCCTCCAGCCCGGCGCGCAGGGCGCCGGTCAGCTGGAGGTCCTGGTCCGGGGCGGGAATGTCACTCACCAGGTCATTCTCCCGTATGCCGGGCCCAGTCCCCTACCGGCCGGCGTCCGGGGCGGGTGGCAGCTCGTCGTCCGGCAGCGGTATGCCGGTCCGCGCCACCGACGCCAAGACGTGGTCGTGCAGGGCCACCCGGAGCTGTTCGGTCGCCTGTCGCCGCCGGTCCCGTCCGGGCAGGCCGGGATCGGGCTCAAGCACGACGGGCGCCCCGAACACGGCCACCAGTCGGCCCCTAACCGGTGGGATGGCGGACCGACCGTCCCCGGTGGTGCGGGTCCCGAGACACGCGACGGGGACCACCGGGCAGCCGATCTGCAACGCGAGCCAGGCCGCGCCACCGTGGATCGCCCTGACATCACCCCGCCCTCGGGTGCCCTCGGGGAACATCCCCACGGCACCGCCGCCCCGCAGCACCGCCAGCGCCGAGCCGAGCGCGGCCCTATCGGCGACGCTGCGGTCGAGGGGGATCTGCCCGACCCCCTCCATCAGCGCCCCCATCGGGCCCGAGAAGGTCTGCTTCTTGATGATGAAGTGCGCCCGACGGGGCACCATCGAGAAGACGAAGGGCCCGTCGAGGAAGCCGAGGTGGTTCGCCACGACGAGGACCGGGCCGGACCGCGGCACGAGATGGGCGTCGACCCGCTGCCCCCGCCAGGCCGTCCGGAAGAGCACCGCACCGACTCCGTGCCCGACCCGAGCCCGCCACGCCGGGGGCGGTGGGACCGACGCCAGGCTCACCACGGCCGGTTCGACGTGCTCGCCGCGACCACCGCCAGCACCGCGGCCACCGACTCCTCGAAGCCCAGGTCGGAGGTGTCGACCAGGGTGACGCCCTCGGCGGGGGCGGTGAAGTCGACGACGGTCGAGTCGGCGGCGTCCCGGCCGACGACGAGGTCGTGGGTGGCCTGGATCGCGGCGGCCGTGGCCTCGCCGTGGTCGTCGCGGGCCCGTCGGGCCAGCCGGGCCGCTGGGCTCGCTGTCAGGAGGACCCGGACGTCCGCATCGGGTGCGACGACGGTGGTGATATCGCGGCCCTCGGCGACGACCCCACCGTGGGTCCGTCGGCATCCGGCGATGATCTCCCGCTGGCGGTGCCGGAGCACCTCACGCACGTCGAGGTTGGTCGCCACGGCGGAGACGGCGGCCGCGATCCGAGGTTCTCGGATCGCCATACCGATATCCTGTCCAGCGACTTCGACTGTCGGCGCGGCCGGGTCCAGGCCGATCTGCAGGGGCATACTCTCGGCAGCGGAGGCGACCGCAGAGCGGTCGCCGAGGTCGATCCCCTGGTCCAGACACCACCAGGTCACCGCCCGGTACATCGCGCCGGTGTCGAGATAGGCCAGGCCCAGCTCGCGGGCCACCGCCTTGGACACGCTGGACTTGCCGGACCCGCTGGGCCCGTCGATGGCCACGACGACCGGCGCTGGGGTGCTCGACACGCAGCACACTGTACTGAGCCGGTCGACGCGCAGGGGGCCCGCCACAGAGACGGCGGCGGGTCAGCCGTGCAGGCGCCAGCCGCGCCGGACCAGCTCGGCCGCAAGAGACTCCGCCGCAGAGGGCACGACGGCGACCTCAGCGATCCCGAAGGGCTGGCCCAGCCCGTGGTCGAGGCGGAGGTCCTCGAGGTTGACCCCGATGTCCCCGACGTCGACCAGAAGGCGGGCGAGGTTGCCCGGCGTGTCCGGGACGACCACCGAGACGATCCCGTATGCCGTGGGGACGGCGCCGTGCTTGCCGGGGATGAGGGCGTGGCCGGCGTTGCCATTGCTGATCGTCCGGGCCAGGACCTCAAGGGCTCCCTCCGAGCCGCCCGCCGCCACCTGGTCCAAGGCCTCGACCACCCGCGACAGGTCGCCCTGGAGCCGGACGAGGACATCGCGGACCGAGGCCGCGTTCCCGGCGAGGATCTGGGTCCACAGCCCCGGCTCGCTCGCGGCGATCCGAGTGACATCGCGCAGCCCCTGGCCGGCGATCTCGACCGCCTCCTGCGACATGCCGCGCAGCTGGGCCGCGACCAAGGAGGCGGCGAGCTGGGGTAGGTGCGAGACCGCGGCGACGGCGTCGTCGTGGGCCTGCGGGGACATCTGGGTCACCAGGGCCGCGCCGGCGTCGGTCGCCAGCCGGGCCACCAGCGTGACGGCGGCAGGGTCGGCGCCGTCGTGCGGGACGACGACCCAGGCGCGACCGTCGAAGAGGTCCGAGCGCGCCGCGACCGCTCCGGAGCGTTCCCGGCCGGCCATCGGGTGCGAGCCGACATACCGCGACAGGTCCGATCCGCTGGCGCGGACGGTCTGCAGGACGGCGGACTTGACCGATGCGACATCGGTGACGACGGCGTGGGGCCAGCGGGACAGGCTCTCGGCCACCACCGCACCGGCGACATCGGGCGGAGCGGCGACGACGACGACCTCCGGCTCGGCGCCGGGCGCGTCGTCGGCCGCAGTGGCCAGCCGACCCGCACCGAGGTCACGTGCGAGGCCCATCGCCGTCGGTGAGGGGTCCCACAGGGTGACGTCGTACCCCTGACGGCTCAGGGCGAGACCGACACTGGTGCCGATCAGCCCGGTGCCGAGGATGCGGACGCGCGTGCTCACGGCCGCCAGAGTAGCCCGCTGGGCAGCCTGCCGGAGCCGGTGCTCACAGCCCGACGGCGGAGAAGAGCGCGCCGACCTCGTCCCGCGACAGCGCCCGGTACCGCCCGGACCGCAGCTCACCGAGGTTGACCGGCCCCACGTCGGTGCGAACCAGGGCCTCGACCGGGTGTCCGACGGCGTCGAGGAGCCGACGGACCACGTGCTTGCGACCCTCGTGGAGGACGACCTCGACCAGGGCCCGGCCGGGCGCCGAGTCGACGATCCGGAAGGAGTCCACGGCCACCGGGCCGTCCTCGAGCTCGACGCCCTCGCGCAGCTGCTTGCCCAGGCCCCGCGGGATTGGACCGCGAACCTGGGCGAGATAGGTCTTGGTCACGCCGTAGGACGGATGCTGCAGCCGGTGCGCCAGCTCGCCGTCATTGGTGATGAGGAGCAGCCCTTCGGTCTCGGCGTCGAGGCGTCCGACGTGGAACAGCCGGCCCGGGATCCGGTCGACATAGTCCGCGACCGAGGGGCGGCCGCGGTCGTCGTTCATCGTCGAGACGACGCCCTTGGGCTTGTTGAACGCGAGGTACACCCGGGACTCGTCGAGCTGGACGCGGACACCGTCGACGTGGACGACCTGGCGGGCCGGGTCGATCCGGGTGCCGAGCTCGGTGACGACCTGGCCGTCGACCTGGACCCGGCCGGCGGCGATGAGGCCCTCGCAGGTGCGCCGCGAACCCACCCCGGCAGCGGCGAGCAGCTTCTGCAGCCGGGTCCCGCTCGGCTCGTGGACATCCCGGGCGGGCGCCACGGGCGTCGCCGGTGGCGCTGACCTGGTGGACCTCGCTGCCTTCGCGGACCGCGCGGGACGTTTCGGTGTGCTGGGCCGCCGCCCGCTGGTCGTCATCCTCGGCCCTCCTCGGCGAGCTGGTCGAGCAGGTCGGCGTCGGGCAGGTGGTGCGCGATCGGCGGCAGCTCGTCCAGCGAGCGTAGCCCCAGCCGCTCGAGGAAGTAGCCGGTCGTCCCGTAGAGGATCGCTCCCCCCTCGCCGCGGTCGTCGAGCTCCTCGACCAGCCCGCGGGTGACCAGGGTGCGCAGCACACTCTCGACGTTGACCCCACGGACCGACCCGATCCGGGCCCGCGAGACCGGCTGGAGGTAGGCGACGACAGCCAGGGTCTCCAGCGCCGCCTGGGTCAGTCGCGCCTGTGCCCCATCGATGACGAAGCGCTCGACGATCGACCCGTACTCGGTGCGGCTGTAGAACCGCCAGCCGCCGGCCACCTCGCGCAGGGTGAACCCGCGGTGCTGGGCGGCATACTCGGCCTCGAGCTCGTGAAGGTGCGCCTCGACGGTGCCGACGGTGACCTCCAAGGCGGTCGCCAGCGCAACCGTCGGGACGGGCTCCTCGACGACCATGAGCACGGCCTCCAGGGCCGAGCGCACCCCTCCCGGGAAGGCGTCGATGTCGAGGGCGGTCGCCCCCAGCTGGTCGTGCTCGGTCACGGCGTGTCCTCCTCGGTCGCGGGTGCTCCCCGCCCGGTCGCGCGGTCCTGCGCGTCGTCTGCCTGGGCCTGAGCGTCGTCTGGCTGAGCCCGCGCGTGGTCTGCCCGGTCACCGTCATCCGGTATGTCGAACTCGTCGCTGACCTCGACCGACTCGATGTCCTCACCGGTCCAGCGGACGGTCAGCTCCCCGAGCGCCTCGGCCTGCTCGACGGTGACGACCCGTTCGCGGTAGAGCTCGAGAACGGCGAGGAAGCGAGCGACGACCACCAGGGTCGACTCGGCGTCGGCGACGAGGGAGCGGAACGACAGCACGCCGTCCCGCCGAAGCCGCGCCACGAGGATGCCGGCCTGGTCCCGGACGCTGACCAGCTGCTGGTGCAGGTGGTCGACCCGGACGCTCGGCGGCTCCTTCGGCTCTAGGGCGCGGGCGGCGATGAGGGCGAGCTGGTCCGGGGTCACCGTCATGATGAGGTCGGGCAGCAGAGCGGCGAAGCGGGGCTCGAGCCCGCCGCCCCGGGGCAGCGAGTGCGCGGCCGCCGCCATCGAGTCGGCGAGCTCGCGGGCGACCTCCTTGAAGGCGCGGTACTGGAGCAGCCGGGCGAAGAGCAGGTCCCGGGCCTCGATGAGGGCGAGGTCCTCGTCGTCCTCGGGACCGCTGCCGGGCAGCAGCCGGGCCGCCTTGAGCTCGAGCAGGGTCGCCGCGACGAGGAGGAACTCGGAGGCCTGGCCGAGGTCCCACTCCTCGTCCTCGGCGCGCATCGCCTTGATATGGGCGATGAACTCGTCGGTGACCTGGGCCAGGGCGATAACGGTGATATCGAGCTTGTGCTTGGCGATGAGGCCGAGGAGGAGGTCGAAGGGGCCCTCGAAGACGTCGAGATGGACCTCGAAGGGGGCCGAGCCGCTGCGCCGGGTGAGTACCCCGCCCGGGACCTCGGTGACGACCGTCCCGCCGCGCTCCCCCTGGCTCACGTCAGGCCGCGAGGCCGCGGGCGATGAGCTCACGGGCGAGCTGCCGGTAGGCCTGGGCGCCGGAGTGCGTGGCGGCATACGAGGTGATCGGCTCGGCGGCCAGGGTCGCGTCGGGGAACTTCACGGTCCGGCTGATCACGGTGTGGAAGACCTGCTCACCGAAGTGGTCGACGACCGAGCGGACCACCTCACGGCTGTGCAGGGTGCGCCCGTCGTACATCGTCGCGAGGATGCCGTCGACCTGGAGCCTGGGGTTGAGCCGGTCGGTGATCTTCTCGATCGTCTCGACGAGCAGGGCGACGCCGCGCATGGCGAAGAACTCGCACTCCAGCGGGATGATCACCCCGTGCGCTGCGGTCAGTGCGTTGACGGTGAGCAACCCGAGCGAGGGCTGGCAGTCGATGAGGATGACGTCGTAGTCATCGGCCACCGGACGCAGCACCCGGGAGAGGATCTGCTCGCGAGCCACCTCGCCGACGAGCTGGACCTCTGCGGCGGAGAGGTCGATATTGGCCGGCACGACGTCGAGCCCAGGCACCCTGGTGTGCTCGATGACGTCACGGATGTCGTGCCCGCGGCCGATGAGGAGGTTGTAGATCGTCACGTCGAGGTTGTGCGTCGGGATGCCCAGACCGACCGAGAGCGCGCCCTGCGGGTCGAAGTCGACAAGGAGGACCTTGCGTCCGACCTCGGCCAGCGCGGCCCCGAGGTTGATCGTCGTCGTCGTCTTGCCGACGCCGCCCTTCTGGTTGCACATCGCGATGATCCGGGCCGGGCCGTGCGAGCGCAGCGCAGCGGGCTCGGGGAACTCGGGCAGGGGTCGACCGGTGGGGCCGAGGCCGCCGGGACCGACCTCGTCGATCCCCGGGAGGCGCGCGGCGGCGGAGTCGGCAGCGCGCTCGGCGTGCTTCGAGTGGCCCTTGCTCACCGGCTGGTCCGCTCCCTGCTCCCGTGCCTACCGTGGTCGGCACGACCTTATCAGCGCGCCCGGGGATGCGCCCCGGCGTAGACCTCGCGGAGCCGCTGGACGGTGACCAGCGTGTAGATCTGGGTCGTCGTCACCGAGGCATGCCCGAGCAGCTCCTGGACCACGCGCACGTCGGCTCCCCCGTCGAGCAGGTGGGTGGCGAAGGAGTGTCGCAGGGTGTGCGGCGAGACCTTGCCGCCGAGGTCGGCCCGCTCGGCGGCCCGCTCGACCGCGGACCAGGCCCGTTGCCGGGTCAGCCGGGCCCCGCGGGTGCCGAGGAAGACCGCCGGTGTGCCCGTCCCACGGGTTGCGAGGACCGGCCGGCCACGGACGAGGTATGCCGACACCGCCTCTCGGGCATGCCGACCCAGCGGGACGACCCGCTCTTTGCTCCCCTTGCCGAACAGTCGGACGCTGCCGCCGTCGAGGTCGACGTCGTCGACGTCCAGCCCGACGACCTCGGAGATCCGGGCTCCGCACCCGTAGAGCACCTCGATGAGCGCGACGTCCCGTAGGGCGACCACGGGGTCCTCCGCACCCGCGGCGCGGATGAGCCGCTCGACCTCCTCGACCGCGATCGCCTTGGGCAGCCGCAACGCGGCCCGGGGCGGGGCGATATCGCGGGCCGGGTCCCTGGTCGTCATACCGTCGAGGGCAAGGAACTTGTGCAGCCCGCGGACGGCCACCATCGCGCGGGCGGCGGAGGCGGCGGTGAGCGGGCGATGCGTCGCATCGCCCTCTCGAAGTGCGGCGAGGAAGCCCGCCACGTGGGAGGGGGTCACGGCCTCGGCGTCGGTCACGCCGGCGCCAGTGAGGTACTCGGCATACCTGCGCAGGTCACGCCGGTATGCCGCGACCGTGTTCGCCGCCGCGCCGCGCTCGACCTGCTGGTGGGCCAGCCACCCCCGGACCTGCCGCTCCAGCCGAGTCAGTGCGCCTGGCGGAGCGGGCAGGTCGGGGGTCGCGGCGCTCGGGTCAGGCAAGGGCCTCGTCGAGGGGCCGGTACGCGAGCGAGAGGTCGTCCGCGACCGCCTTGTAGGTGACCAAGCCGTCGTGAGTGTTCAGGCCCAGGGCCAACGCGCGGTCGGCCTGGCAGGCGGCCCGCCAGCCCTTGTCGGCGAGGCGAACCGAGTAGGCCATCGTCGCGTTGGTCAGCGCCCACGTCGAGGTGTTCGGCACCGCGCCCGGCATGTTCGCCACGCAGTAGTAGACCGAGTCGTGGACAGTGAAGGTCGGGTCGGCGTGGGTGGTCGGCCGGCTGCCCTCGAAGCACCCGCCCTGGTCGATCGCGACATCGACGAGGACCGACCCGGGCTTCATCTGGGCGACCATCTCGTCGGTGACGAGCTTGGGCGCCTTCGCGCCGGGGATGAGGACGGTACCGATGACGAGGTCGGCCCCGAGCACCTCCTGCCGGACCGAGAGCTTCGACGAGGCGATCTGGCGGACCCGGTTGTCGTACCGCCAGAAGCTCATCCGCAGCTTGTCGAGGTCGGTGTCGAGCAGGGTGACCTCGGCGCCCATGCCGAGCGCGATATTGGCGGCGTTCTGGCCGGCGACGCCGGCTCCGAGGACCACGACCTTGGCGTTGGCGACGCCGCCGACGCCGCCCATCAGCACGCCGCGTCCGCCTTGGGCCTTCATCATCGCGTGCGCGCCGACCTGCGGGGCCAGACAGCCGGCCACCTCGGACATCGGGTAGAGCAGCGGGAGCAGCCCGGAGGGCAGCTGCACCGTCTCGTACGCGATCGCCGTGACCTTCTTGGCCATGAGCTCCTCGGTGAGCGGCTTGTCCGCGGCGAGGTGGAGGTAGGTGAACAGGACGAGGCCCTCGCGGAGCCGGTGGTACTCCTCCGCGATGGGCTCCTTCACCTTGAGCACCATGTCCGCGACGCCCCAGACGTCGTCGGCCTCGGCGAGGATGGTCGCTCCCTGGGAGACGAACTCCTCGTCACTGATCGAGGAGCCGACCCCGGCACCGGCCTGGATGTAGACCTCATGCCCATGCCCGACGAGCTCGGCCACGCCCACCGGCGTGATGGCCACGCGGTACTCGTTGTTCTTGACCTCGCGAGGGATACCGACCTTCACGATGACGCCCTTCCTTCTTGGAGGTTCCTCGGCCCGGAACCGGCGTCATTGCCGTCCGGGGCGGTACTGCAGCGCTGAGCCCGAGCATAGTGGGGCCGCCCTCGCGCGGCGGTGGGAGGATGCTGACCGGTTCGACGGTCCCGGCCCTGGTCCAGCGCGGGTCGACGGCGTCCGGGCCTACGCGCTGAGGAGGCGGTCATGAGGAAGCTGGCGACGATCTCCCGGTCCCGGCTGGTCCGGCACCTGGTGCAGGACTTCCTGCTCATCGGGTGGGTGGTCGGCTGGGTCCGGGTCGGCTTCTGGATGCACGACCTCGTTGCGGTGCTGCGTCAGCCCGCCGACCGGCTCGGCTCGGTCGGGGCGGGCCTGGACCGGCAGCTGGGGGCGGCCGCCTCCGCAGCCACGGACCTGCCGCTGGTCGGAGACCGGCTCGGCGCGCCCTTCGAGGCCATGCGCGGCCCCACCCGTGAGCTGCAGGCCACCGCCGGTCAGCTCTCCGAGCAGGTGGAGCATCTGGCGACGGCCCTCGGGTGGGTCAGTGCCGCTGTCCCGATCCTCGTCGTCGTGGCGATCTGGGTATGGCG
>WBZP01000418.1_pt1 | contig 32381 bp, 27 predicted proteins | sample 5204301 | NCBI WGS metagenome assembly WBZP01 (sample SAMN12412401, study PRJNA552823) | activated sludge metagenome | isolation source: activated sludge from nitrification reactor of wastewater treatment plant... | place: USA: Pennsylvania | collected 2017 | reverse complement strand
TACCTTCATCTGTGTCCCCGAAAACTCGGTCGAGCTGGTCTGGCTGTTGTGGACGTTGGTCACCACGAGTGCGGTCTTACCGTTGTAGGTGCGGGTGAACGCCAAAATGCCCGCGTCGGACTCACTGCCGGTGCGATCGGTGGCCCAGGTCACTTTGAGATCGCCGCGACGCAGTACCTCGGATGCCTTGCGCACAGCGGCAAGATGCGACAGCCACTTAAACGTGTCGCCGTCCGTCGAGAAGCCGGACTGCCCCATCGTCTCGCGCTGTGCCGTCGAGCCGCCGCGATAGACGTTGTTTAGCAGGTTGTCGAACATGCGCTCGCGGTTGGCCGGATCGTTGCCGCCGGAAAATTCCTGCTCGGTACCGTAGTAGATGCAAGGAATGCCGTCCTGGGTGTACATCAGCGACACGGCGTTGTGCAGACGACGAAGGGCCTCTTTGGAATCGACATAGCAGCCGTCGATCGACGACAAAAAGCGCGACACATCGTGGTTGTCGAGGAAGTTAACGAGCAATCGCGACGGCGCAATCCCCATGCCTTGGCCATCGACGGCACCACCTGGAATCGGCGTCTGGTTGTAGATCGGCTTGCCCGCCACCGGATCCGGCAGCGATTCGCCATCGAGGGTCTTGAATCGACCTTGGTTGCGAAACTGGGCATGCACCGCCGGGGTCATCGTCGCGGTATCGAAACGTAGCCGATCATTCCACAGCCGCGCCGTCTTGCTCGTCGGCCCACTGCACTTGACGGTGTCTTGGTAGACCTGAAATTTCTGCGAAAAGTAGAAGACCGAATCGACCTCGTTGTTGTAGGTAAACTCGCCGAGGAGCTGGTCGTCTCCGTCGAAGGCTTCGCCGAACATGAACCAGTTTTTCTTCGGCTGGCTGAGCGGCTCCACGCCGTAGATGGCCTGCTCCCCGTGTGCGTACTTGCGAATGGCGGGAGCGAACTCTTGCCAGAACTCGTGCTCGACGTGCTTCAGGGTGTCGATGCGGAAGCCATCGAAGTCGTAGCGACGAATCATCTCGGCAAATGCCCGAATCAGACCTTTGCGAACATCGTTGCGACGGGTATCGAGATCCTTGAGCCCGCCGGGAAAATCACCGGTGGTCAGGTGTTCCCAGCGATCGTAGTTTGTGACGCGGCCACGACGGTTGTAAATGCCCGGTCGGGCGAAATCGAGCACGTCGTCCGTACCGTCTCCAAATCGGATCGGGTCGGGCACAACGCGGTTGATCTCGGGCATGTTGAGAAAACGAATGTTGGCCGGCCCCGCCGGACCGAGTCCGTTTTGCCCCTGGACGCCGCGACGATCAAAGTCGGGATCGTACTCGTCGGCGCGAGTGAGCCGAGCGAGCGGATCGACGGTATCGAGCGACTGCGAGCCGGTGACAATCTCGTCGGGTTGTCCGTTGCCATTGATGTCGTAATAGAAGAGCTGTCCGACGTGGTTGGTGACGATATCCAGGACCACCTTCATCTTGCGCTGGTGGGCCTTGTCGACAAGCTCACGCAGCTTGGCGGGTGATCCAAAGTGCGGGCTGATCTTGGTAAAGGACTGAGTCCAATATCCGTGATAGCCATCGAAGCCAGCGTCGTAGTCGATGTTCTTGACGATCGGCGAGATCCACAGCGCCGTCACCCCGAGCGACTCCAGGTAGTCGAGATGATCGATGACACCTTGCCAGTCGCCGCCCTGATAGCGCCCGAGCGCGCTCGGCATTACGCGGTGGTTGTTGTTGATGTCACCGTCGGCGAAGCGGTCGATGATGATCTGATAGATCACCTCGTCGCGCCAATCGCCTCCGTTCATGATCGCGGTGGTTGGAAAGTCGTCGCCGTAGTCGCTGTGACAGCCGGTAAGCGACAGGGCAGCGAGCCCGAGCGAGGCAGCAATCGGCAAGGCCTTCGACATGGTTCCCTCGTGAGAGTGTGGAACCTAGCGCGAAGCCTGTTGCTCGGCCAAGAGCCTTTTCGTCTGGTTTTGCGGTGACGATTGATGAGGGCGCTAACGCAGACGAACGATACTCAACCGACGGCGCTGCGACGGATGGCTCGACGGTGACGAGCGGCACCCAATTCATCGCCAGCGGCATCCATCAACGACGGCGAAAACAGCGACAGCCCAAGATCACGGGCGGCATTGTTCAGTACGGTGACGGCCTTTTCGGCGGTTCGTTGGGCATCATTTGGGAGCAGCGCGGAGGGAATTTCTCCGTCCGACAGCCGGATGGGTCCGAGCGGCACCGCCTCTTTCATCGGTCCAGCCGGGATCACCAAGCCCGCGCACAGCGGCACACTGCGATCCTCTCCTTCGGGCGGAGAGCTGCTGCCCGGTAGGCGCATCGTCAGCGACCACACCTCGATGTGCAGGCCGTGCTCACGCAGCCTCTCGGTGAGCGACATCGCCTGCGACGGTGACGCCGATGGACCTTGGACGACGTGAAGCGCATAGCCCGCTGACTCGATGGGTTCGATAAAGACCAGGCCGTTGCTCGATTCCTCGGGTAGCGACTCTTCGCCATCGGCCCCGGTCAGACCGTCGCAGAAGCTGCCCTGGCCTTGGGTATCGCACAGCACCACATCGCCGAACTGACAGGATGCACCATAGCGCACGACCGACAGGATGCGCGCTCGCACCGGATCAACCCGCTGCACCCACACCCGCTCCACGGAGTACGGCCCCGTCGTCGGTAGCGACAGTTGAGCAAGCCCCAAGTCACTCGCCCCGCCAGGACGACCGGCGAGCAGCCCACACGCCTGCCAGCAGGTCCGCGCTTCGTCGAGCTTCCCAAGTGATGTCTGGGCCAGACCCAGGTTCCACAGCACCGAGCGACTCAAGCCCGAGCCTTGCGCCAGCGCACTGGTACTGGTCAACCGACCGGCCTGCTTACGCAGCCCAGCCAACGCCAGCGACAGTGACTCCGCCGTTTCGGTCCAGCGCCGCGCCTTTTTGTGACACAGCCCGAGGTTGTAAAGTGGCACCGCCCACAGTGGTGACTGCTGGTGCGCCGCCGTCAGATCGGCTAGCGCCGTCTGTTCCTGGTTGCGCTGCGCATAGATGACGCCCCGCAAGTTCAGTAAATAAGCACGCTGCTCGCGTTCACTTTCGCTCGCCTCCCGCTGCTGGAGATCCAGCTCGCTCAAGAGCCGACTGACCAAATGAACGGCAGTCTGGCTCTTGTCACGGCGGACAAGGCGAAAGACGGTTTCAGCAAGCGCACGCATCTGCGGCACCAGCTCCTGAGGGAGCATGCACGCAAGCGACCGGGGTCCCATAGGGATAGCGTACTTTGAAACCGACGGAGGTTTCCACCCTAAAAACCGTTAATTTTTTTGTATTTCTTAATACAAAATAGCGAAAGTGCACGGCTTTTTGGCACGCCACTTCGCCAACAAATGCTCAATCGCACAGCGATTCGTCGAGCATTACGGAAGCTTGGGCGGACTAGGCGGCCGACTGCGGTGAGAATTCAGAGAATTTCGGGAGATTTTGGCGAATTTGGCCGAATTGGCGCAGCGGCTTAGGACGGACGATTGGCGAGGTCGAACGCTTCGATTTGACCCTCGAGGCGATCACCCAACTCGTCGATCGCGTCCTTGCCAAACGTCTCGCTAAACAAGTAGGGCAGATGAAGCTGCGGAAGCGGCAGCTCTTTGTGGAGTCTCGCCACGTGGTGTTCGTTTAGATGCGCACGCTGTCGGTGCAGCCGCGCCGCCCGCAGTACGGGACCGAGCGTCTCGTCGTGCATCGCCGCCTCCGAGCGCAGCAGCTCATCAAAGCCGAGCTTCGGCAGACCGCTCGACAGCCGCGGTGGATAGAGCCGATTGACCACCACCGGACCACATGGCAACTGAAGCTCGCGCAGACCTTGGGCAAGCTGAAGGGTCTCGGTCACTGGCAGGTCCTCGGCCAACGTCGTAAGCACTGTCAAACAGCGCTTCGGATCGGTGAGCAGGCTCCAGTTGTCACGAGCCGGCCCGGTCATCGGTCCCTCGGGAATCGTATCGAGGATGACCTTGGGAATGCGCAGCAGCGTCAAGATGTGTCCGGTCGCCGGTCCGTCGAGAATCACCAGATCGAAGCGGGGCCGACCACCCACCTGCTCGGTGGTGTGAAACCAGGTCTTGCCGAGCATCGCATAGTCGTACAACCCCGGCACCGCCCGCAAAAAGGCCCGCACCACGTCGCGCTCGAACACCTGCCTGTACAAAAACGCCGAGTGCATGACCATCATGCCGTACTCACGCAGCGACGATTCGGGCGTCATGTTGACCGCCCACAGGTTGTCGCGAACTTGCGCGACTTCTGAAAAGTCACGATCCACACCGAATAGCTCGCGCAGGCGGTTTTTGCTCCGAGTCTGGGCCAACAGCACCCGCTTGCCACCCCGAGCCGCCAACGCCGCCAGCGCACAAGCGACCGTGGTCCGGCCCACTCCTCCCTTTCCAGCGACGATGAGAAGGCGGCGTCCAAACAGCGGTCCGGTGATGCCCTCCGCGCTCTGTCCAGCACGGAACGCAGCAGGCACGATAGGTGTCGAAGACTTTTCGTCGGGGGCGGCAGACATCGTTACCGCAGTGAGGGTAAAGGTCGCCCGGCGGAGTGTCAACGACGGTGGCTCGGGGAGACTCCACTTTCCGAGCAAACTGGTATGCTGCGCGCCACCATGAGTTCGCCCTTTTATCCCGTCGATACCAAGCAGAGTTTTCCCAAGCTCGAGGAGAAGATCCTCGGTTTCTGGCAGACCAGCAAAGTGTTCGAGGAGAGCTTGGCAGAGCTGGACCCGAAAACCGGCCAGCCCAAGCCTCTGTTTGTATTTTATGAAGGCCCACCGACGGCCAACGGCAAACCTGGCATCCACCACGTCCTCGCTCGCGCTTTTAAAGACGTGATTCCTCGCTATAAAACGATGCGGGGCTTCCGGGTGCCGCGCAAAGCAGGCTGGGACTGTCACGGTCTTCCCGTCGAGGTCGAGGTCGAAAAGCGGCTCGGCCTGCGTGGCAAGCAGCAGATCGAAGAGCTGGGCATCGCCGAGTTTAATCGTCAGTGTCGCGAGAGCGTCTTCCGCTATATCGGCGACTGGGACAAGCTGACCGAGCGGATCGCGTTCTGGGTCGACACCGAGAACCCGTATCGTACCCTCGACAACGACTACATCGAGACGTGCTGGTCGCTGCTGAAAACGCTGTGGGATCGGAGCCTGCTCGTCCGCGACTACAAAGTCACCAAGCATTGTCCACGCTGTGGCACCTCGCTGGCCGAGGCAGAAGCCGGTCAGGGCATGAAAGAGGATGTCGAAGATCCGTCGGTGTTCGTGCGGCTACGACTCCTGCCCGGCCAGAAGCTGCCCTGCCCGCCCGCAGTGACGGGAGACGGCAACGTCTCGGTGATGATCTGGACGACGACGCCGTGGACGCTCCCTGCCAACACCGCCGCCGCGCTCAGCGACAAGGCCAGCTACGGCTGTTACAAGATTCCGGGTGATGACAAGCGGGCCGAGGAGTACCTGATCCTGCTCGCCAGCCAGGCCGATTCGGTGCTCAAAGGCAGCAAAGCCGAGTGCATCGCAGCAAACATCGTCGGGGCGGACTTGGTCGGTCTGCGCTACCAGCCATTGTTCGATTGTCACGTCAACCTGCACGGCCAGCCCGTCGACACCGCCAACGCGTATCGCACCCTGACTGATTCCACCGTCGAGGCATCTGAGGGCACCGGCATCGTCCACATCGCCCCCGCCTACGGTGACTTAGAAGTCGGACGTCGCCACGATCTGCCAGTGCTGTTCTCCGTTGGACTCGATGGCTTGGTGCTGTCCGCGCTGCCGAAGTTTGCGGGCAAGTTCTTCAAGGAAGCCGACTCACTCATCATCCGCGATTTGAAGGAACGCGGACTGCTGTGGTCCTCGGGACGGATTCGACACAGCTACCCGTTCTGTTGGCGCTGCGACACACCGCTGCTCTATTTCGCCAAGACGAGCTGGTACATCAAAACCACCGCCGTCCGCGACCAGCTCCTCGAACAAAACCAGCGCATCGGTTGGTATCCCGAGCACATCCGCGATGGACGATTCGGCGACTGGCTGCGCAACAACGTCGACTGGGCTATCTCTCGTGAGCGCTATTGGGGCACGCCGCTGCCGCTGTGGATCTGCGACGGATGCGGTGACATCGAGTGCATCGGCAGCATCGCGGAGCTATCTGCGCGCATGGGTCGCAACGTCAGCACCGACGAGGCATTCGATCTCCATCGTCCCTACGTCGACTCGCTGTATTGGTCCTGTACCAGTTGCCAAGGTGGAACCCGTCGTCGCATCCGGGACGTGATCGACTGCTGGTTTGACTCGGGCGCGATGCCGTTTGCGCAACATCACTATCCGTTCGAGCACAAAGACAACTTCTCGCAGCTCTTTCCAGCGGCATTTATCAGCGAAGGCGTCGATCAGACCCGAGGCTGGTTCTACACGCTGCATGCACTCGGCGTCCTTTTGCGCGGCGGACCGGCGTTTGAAAACTGCATCGTGCTTGGACACATCCTCGACGACCAAGGCCGCAAGATGTCGAAGCGTCTCGGCAACATCGTCGATCCGTGGACGGTGCTTCATGCCGAGGGTGCTGATGCGCTCCGCTACTATCTTTACACTGCGTCACCGCCGGGACAGCCACGACGGTTTTCGCAGGCGCTGGTGCAGAAGTCGCTGCGACAGTTTTTGCTGACGCTGTGGAACTGCTACAGCTTTTACGTCACCTACGCAGAGGTCGAGTTCGAAAGGCTCGGCAAGGATGAAATTCCGACGTCGGAACGACCGCTCATCGACCTGTGGATCTTGGGCTCGCTGCAACGGCTCGTCCAGAGCACCACCGCAGGCCTCGAACGCTACGACATCACGCAATCGGCGCGCGGAATTGCCGATTTTGTCGACATCCTCTCAAACTGGTATGTGCGTCGCTGTCGGGATCGGTTCTGGTCGAGCCTCGACGGACCGGGTGGCGAGGTGGGCGGTGCCGTCGAGCGAGACAAGCGGGCAGCCTATCAAACGCTGCACACCTGCCTGATCACCATCGCGCAGCTTGTTGCACCGTTTGCACCATTTATCGCCGAGGAGCTGTGGCAAAACCTGAAGCGACGCACCGATCCGCAAGCCCCGCTGTCGGTCCATCTGTCACGGTGGCCCGAGGCGGACAGTGTGCTGCTTTCGCAGACAGAGCAGCTTCGCGCAGAGATGGAGGTCGCTCTCAAGGTGGTTTCTCTCGGGCGGGCGGCAAGGCAGGACCAAAACCTGAAGACGAGACAGCCGCTGAAGGCTGCGCTCGTCCAAGTTCCCTCGGCGACAGCCCGTCGAGCCATTGAGCGATTTCAGCAAGAGGTCTGCGAGGAACTAAACGTCGAGGGAGTCTCGTTCGCAGAGGAAGGCCAGGAACTGGTTCGCTACACGCTTCGTCCAAACCTGCCCAAGCTCGGCAAAAAGCTCGGCAAACGGGTCAAGCTGATCCAAGACGCGATGGCGCAGCTTTCCGTTGAGCAGGTCAAACAAATCGCCATGCTGGTACTCGGTGAACGTCCGATCGTGATGGCAACGCAAGAAGGTCCGATCGAGCTACTTCCCGATGAAATCTTGCTATCGGCGCAGTCTGCCGAAGGACTTGCGGCACGCACCGAAGACGGTCTGGTTGTCGGCATCACCACCGAAATCACACCCGAGCTGCGCGACCGAGGCATTGCCCGCGAACTCGTCCGCGCCATCGGTGAACTCCGCAAAAAGGCCGGCTGCAAGGTTTCGGATCGGGTCACCGTTGGCTATGTGACCAGCGATGAGATAGCTGCGGCCGCGATTCAGCGCCTGAGCGAGCAAATTTGTGCCGAGACGCTGTCCACGCTGTCTCCATCTCCACTTGCTGCCGCAGATACCCAGTCGACTGTCGAACTGGATGATTCGACGATCGAGATCACGCTCAAGCGCTAGTCACCAAACTCTCCGGTTCCGGTGTTACGCCTGGGCGTAAGGCCGGTTCGCGGCGAGCCGAATGATCTCGAAGTCCTCGGGATCCAGCTCGAGATACGGCCCTAGACAAGGCGGCAGTCCCGATAGCTCCTGGAGATCGGCCCGTCTGGCCACGGTCACTTGCTGCCGACCATCATCCAGAACCATCACTAGCATGCCCGGCGGAGCCGCCGCCGCCGACACCACGGCTCTGGTCAACGCCACCCGCGTCACCTCAGCACCATCGCGGTGCTCGACAACGTTTCCGAAGATCCGAATCTGCTGACGGGTCCGCCACCGCACCCGCAGCAGCAGAAACAGCGGGACCATCGCCGCCGTCGAAAAAACGGCAAACGGCAGCCGCCACGGCTCGGGCAGAAGCAACCCCACACACAGGCCGCCGAGTGGAAGCACCAGCGATAACATCACCGTCCTTAACACTTCCTCGGCAGGCGGAGGACCGCCGACAACGGAAAACCACGGGGACTGGGGAAGCGCTGCCATCTGCGACATGTTGGACCCTGTCTGCTACTCGAGCTCACAGTCTAGCGCAAGCTGATATCGGATCGCTCCTCGCGTCTGCCCGCCTATGCCAACGTAGGTGACAGAACCACCTCGCAACGCTAAGTTTCCCCCATGCTTCTCTGTCGATTTCTTTTTGTGCTCGTTTTCGCGCTCGTGGTCTGTGGCACAACCGCTACATATGCGACGGCGCAAGACCCGGATGTGGCCGCCAAGCAAGCCTATGGCCGTGGTGCCGAGTTGTTTAAGAATCGGCGCTTCACAGAGGCCGCAGCCGCGTTTGAGGAAGGCAACAAGCTCAAACCACATCCTGCCTTTCTGTATAACCTTGCGCTGACCTATCGGGCGCTCGGGCAGCCAGCCAAAGCGATCGAATACTATGAGGGCTATCTTCGCGACTCACCGGGTGCCACGGATCGGGCTTCGATCGAGGCAGCAATTGTCGAAGAACGGCGAAAATTACCGACCGCGCCGCTAACAAAAAGTGAATCGGGGCCAGAGGGCACACCCTTTTATAAAAAGTGGTGGTTCTGGACCGCAACGGGGGCTGCGGTGGTCGCGCTTGGCGTCGGCCTAGGCGTCGGGCTTTCGCGTCCCACGATGGCATCCTATCGAGAGGTAACTTGGCAATGACGGGGTTTGGTACACGAACTTGGGGTCGACTAGCGTTGCTTGGTGCCATCTCGCTGTCGACGAGCTGCCAAAAAAAAGCTGTCTGCGACGACGTTCCGGGAAGCTGTCTGGCGCTCACTGTCATCGGACAGGGCCCATTTGACGAGCTGCGCACCGAGCTGACGCAACCGGGTGGAAACAATCGCGTCGGCACCACCAGTGGCAACATCGACCTGCCGCTGACCTTGCGCGTACTGCCACCGCCGGGCGTCTCATCGACGAGCGTCTCTGGAGTAACCGTGACAGGAGTACGCGCCTCTGCCGACCAAGCTACGGGGAGCACTCCGCCGGGATTCACCTGGCCGGAAGGTGCCCACATCGAGGCGACGGTCTCGCTGGAAGGTGCTCTTGTCGACGGTGGAGTAGACGACGGATCATTGATTGATCAGGGCGGCTCACCGGACCTGACGATGCCAGATCTAGCAGGACCACCACCGACGCTGCGCTGGACCCAAGAAGCCACAGTGGGCACGCTGCGGCAAGAGCTTTATGGCGTCTGGTCAGGGGCTGCCAGCCAAACCTTCGCGGTGGGTCAATCGGGCGTGATTCTGACCCGATCCGGTACAACCTGGGGCCAAGAAGCCTCGCCCACCACGACCAGCCTGCATGGCGTCACGGGATTTGTGGGAAATGGCACCTGGGCGGTCGGCCAAACTCCTGGGGCGTGGCGACGCGGCGCAAGCTGGGGCGGCGATGCCATGGGCCTCACCCTTCAGCCAGCCGACACCGTCTGGTCCGTCTCTTCCGGCGGCACGGCGGGCGAGCTGTGGGCAGGTAGCGACAACGGCAAGGTCTGGAAGCGCACGGGGCCGACGGGCGGCAATGGAACCTGGACCTCTGAACAAGCGCTCCCGGCAGGAAACTCCGTATTCTCTGTGTCGTACTCAGGTGGAACCGTGTTCGCAGTGGGTCAGCGCGGTTGGGTCGGCGTACGACGCAGTGGTGTCTGGCAGAACTACCAGTACACTGACCTCGCGGGCTCAACGATGGGCCGCGCTGACGCACTGTATGGAGTCTCCGCGCTCAACGCCGACTCGGCGGTGGCAGTCGGAACCAAAGGCTTGGCGGTGCGCTACACAACAGGAAGCTGGAAGCCTGGAACGGTCAAGATCGATCCGAACGGCAATGAGTTCAACGCCGTCTGGACGAGCGCATCCGGTCGCTCGTACGCAGTCGCCTACAACGGTCTGATCGTCCGACTCGACAGCAACCTATCTGCTACCCAGCTCCGCAGCGATCTCACCCAAAGCCTGTATGGGATCTTCGGCACCAGCGAGACGGACATTTACATCGTCGGTGTGCGCAATACCAGCGATGCCCTCATCCTCCACGGCGCCCCGTAACTACTCGGCGCGACTGCTGCCAAACACGATCAGCGCGGGACTCCCATCGGTGGTCGGAACCAAGTGCAGCGGCGTGTCATACGCGGCTTCGAGCAGCGGGACCGTCAACACCTCACTCGGAACCCCGCAGGCGAGCAGGCGACCTTGAGCGAGTAGTGCCACCCGATCGGCTTGTCTGGCCATGTTCAAATCGTGCACCGACCACAGCACCGCCAAACCTTCCGTCGCCAGTCTACGAATCAGCGTCAGCATGCCGACCTGATGTTTCGGATCAAGGTGTGCCAGCGGCTCATCGAGTAGCAGCACGTTGGGCTTCTGCGCCAAGGCCAGCGCCAGGAGCACCCGCTGCCTTTCTCCTGCCGACAGCTCGCCGAAACGCCGATTGGCTAGGTCCGCGACACCAACCGCCGACAGCGAGTCATTCACTACCGCATCGTGATCCACGTCCTCGTGACGGTGAGGATAGCGACCCATTGCAACCAGCTCGCGGACCGTGAAATCAAACGCCGGAATGACGGATTGCTCGACGACGGCCAGCCGACGGGCCCGAGCTTCTGGATCGAGCGTCGAAAGCTCATGCTGCCCGTCAGCATCGCAAAGAAACACCGACCCAGCCGCTGGTCGTTGCAAGCCCGACAGCACATGAATCAGCGTGGTCTTGCCAGCACCGTTTGGACCAATGAGCGCGAGCAGCTCACCGGGTCGCAGCTCCAAGTTGAGCCGGTCGAACACCGAGCGCTCGCCGTAGGAAAATCCGAGCTCACGGGCGACGATCATGTCAGCGTCCCCAACCGTGAACGCCGCAGCAGCAGTGACAGGAAAAATGGCACACCCACCAGCGCAGTAAGAATACCGACAGGTATCTCGATCGGAGCGAGCAGCGAGCGTGCCACCGTGTCGCACAGCGGCAGAAATGCCCCGCCAAACAGGATCGTCGCCAGCAACAGCCGACGATGAGACGGTCCGACGATCCGTCGCATGATATGCGGCACCACCAGGCCCACAAAACCTATCGTCCCACACGCCGCCACCACCAGTGCGGTGAGCAGTGACGACAAGAGCAGCAGTTGTCGCTTGTGGTGCGTCACTTGAACCCCCAGGTGCTGCGCCATCGCATCGCCGAGCGAGAGCACATCGAGCACCCGCGACTGTCGGACCAACAGCAGCGCCGTCGGAATTGCCAGCACCGTTAACAGCCCCAACGTCGGCCACTGACCTGTCGCCAGACTTCCGAATAGCCAATAGACCAAGCTCTGGACCTGATCGGTTCGGCTCGCGAACAGCACGATGCCCGTAAGCGCCGACAACAGCGAGCCCAGCGCCACCCCGACGAGAATCAGTGCGCCTTGGTCAAAGTAGAGTTGCAATCGTAGCTCCGAGGCCAAAAGTAGAATCGCCGTCGACAACAGCGCACCCAAGAACGCCCCGAGCGGCAGCGCGACCAGCGAGCCCTCGCGATGGAGCAAGATCACGACCGCCGCGCCAAACGTCGCCCCGCTGACCGTGCCAAGCACGTACGGATCGGCGAGCGGATTGCGAAACACACCTTGCATGACACCACCTGACAGCGATAGTGCCGCTCCACAGACGACCCCCAGCAAGACCCGAGGCAGCCGCAAATCAAAAAAGATGGTAACCAGCGGCGACTCTCCCTCGGCGTGACCCTGTAGACGAGCCCAAAAACCGGGAATGACGTCACCGAGCGGCACATGCACCGAGCCGATCAAACAGGACACCACCACCGACGCCAACAGCAGCGCCAGGAGGGTTCCCCACTGCCCGACATTCCGACCCGACATCGGCACAGCTTACGGCGGAAACGCGCTCGGGTGGATGTGCTGAGCGTACGATCGCAGCGCCAAACCCAGCCGCGAGGAGCCGTGGACCGCCGCATTGATGCCAAACACTCGTCGGCTACGCACCGCTGGCACGCTCTGTAGCACTGTCTGCGCGGTGAGCAGTGGCAACTGGTTCTGATCGATCAGGATCACGTCGGGCTGCTGACGCAGCAGTTCTTCGACGCTAACAGGCTTGTGGTGGCGCAGGTGCCCGAACACATTCTTCGCCGCACACCGCTCGACCAGCTCGTCCTCGGGAGTCTCCGCTCCAGCGGCGAACAGGTTGCCACGCGGCCCCGCATAGAGCACTGCCACCCGCGACCGCGACGAGCCATGGAGCTTGGACTCGATTGCCGCCATCTCGGCGCGGGTCTGTTCGATCAAGCGCTCCGCCGAGCGGGTGTCTCCATCAACCAACTGTCCGACGGTCCGCAGTAGCGCAAAGACATCTTGACTACCTTGCATACCGGCCCCAGACCGTCCCCCGGCGTACGCCACGATCGACAGCGCGGCGAGCTGCTTGTGAACGCTCTCGGTCCCGCCCAACACCAAATCGGGCTGTAACTTCACGATGCGCTCCAGGTCCGGTGCCAGTGACTGTCCGAGCGGCAGCGCCGACTGAACCTCGATCGGATTGTCAGAGGACTGGGTCATCCCGACCACCCGGGAGGCCGCTCCCAGGTCGACGAGCATGTAGGCGTAGAGCGCCGGCCCAAGCACCACAATCCGCTGCGGCTGCTTGGCCAATTCGACAGTGCGGCCTTCCCCATCGGTGATTCGGACCGGAAAGCCAGCCTGCGCCGTACCCGCAATCGCCCACAGGACGAACGCACAGAGCCACCGCATGGCCCGCTTGCCCATCAGCAACCGAATGTAGGTAGGCGTCATCATGTTCAGGGAACCCTTAGTACCGTTGCCTCGTGCCCCACCGCAACTAGCAATTGCCGCTCCTTCACATAGATTAGCGCGGCACCCAGGCTGCTTGCGACGGGAACCTGGCTCACGACCCGGAACTTGTCGCTCTCCACGCGGAGCTGCCAGACCAAGCCCTCCTGCGTGCTGACCCACACAAGCGGCCCGCCTAAGTGGTTTGTGCCCACCACCGAAAATGCAAACACCTGCGCCTGTTTCCCATCCTGTTTCAGACGGGCAGCATCAAGCGGAACCAAGCGCCCCGGTTCGAGCCGCAACAGGTGGAGGTTGGGATCACGCTCACCGACGGCACAGCTTGTTACCACCAGCAGATTGCCGACAATTGCCAGTCCGTTTACGCCACGTTTCGCCGTCGGATTGTAGCGAACCCGCGCCATGCGCTCAGCCACCAGCCCGGCCTCGCTTGCCCGAATCCGCAGCATCGTCAGATCTCCGTCTTCCGAGCCAGTGATCACCACGTCATCTCGCCACGGCAGCACCGCACGAATGTGGCGCAGCGGGAACGGGCTCGGCACCGGTTGCGGTGAACGAACATCCATCTGCCCGGCCAACGACACGCTCCAGCGGCCAATTCGCCACATCGTGACAAAGCCGGACTCGTGACCAACGACCAAGATGGGCTCTGAGCCGATTCGAAACTGGGTTGCGCTCGTCGCTGAACCAAACTTCTTATCAAACTCGACCAGGCTGCGCAGCGACAGCCCATCAGACTGATGGCTCCACACCGCCAGCGACTGCTCATCATGCCCCGAGACGAGCCGTCCACCGTCGATCGCCGCAATCATCTGCACGCCCTCCCCTGACGGCAAAAGCTGCGACTGACGAAGCCGAGGCCCGTGGAGCGCTCCCGGTTCTGGCACCTGCCAAAGCTGGAGCGAACCATCCCAACGTCCGACGACAAATCGTCCATCTGGAAACGCGAGCGCGGTCTGCGCCATGTTGTAGGTAGTCCCAATCTTGACGGGGATTGGAAGCACAGGAGCGCGGCTCGGTGCCTCGGCCTGTGCCAGCGTCGCCATGACCAGGGCCACGGCGATACAGGCACTATGGACAAACCACCTCATCGAAAGATTCCCAGCGCCTCGATCGCGTCGGCCAAACGCTCAATGCTCTGCTCGAATCGATCGCTATGGTTCGGCAGTGGCGCGGTCAGCTTGTGCAGGCCCTTGCGAACCCGCAGCCAGTCGACAAAGGCACGGGTGAAGCGAGCGTTTTTCCACAGATCGTGAACGAAAGTTCCCCAAATCTGCCGTTCGACATCAATCGCTCCGTCGGGCCCAGCATCGCTTTCAAACAGGGGCAGGGCCCCGCGATACAGCGGCTTGCCCGTGTGGATCTCGTAGCCTTCGATGTCGCCCGCATCGCCGAGCGGATTGTGCGGACTCGGCGAGTAGCGACAGGGACGCACCAGCTTGTCGCGCTGAAACGCAAAGTCGATCGCAAGCAACCCAAGTCCGGGCACCGAGCCCATGTTGGACTCAGTCTGATCAGGATCGAACAGCGTGCCGCCGAGCATCTCAAAGCCACCGCAAATCCCGACAAGGGGTGTCTTGCCCGCCTGAAAAAGCAGCTCATCGGCCAGTCCGCAGCGCCGCAGGTAGTCGAGATCCCAGACGGTGTTTTTTGATCCCGGCACGATGATCGCGTCCGGAGCACCCAGCTCATCGACTCGCCGGACAAATCGCAGCGACACATGTTCCTCGGCGGACAGGTGCTCGAAATCGGTGGCGTTGGCGATGTGTGGCAAATACAGAATCGCGATGTCGATCTCAGGATGAGGACAGCGACGGGGACGAATCCGATCTTCTTCCTCGATCGACAGGTCCAGATACGGCAGAACGCCCAGGCTGGCGGTGCCAATGTGGGGTCGAATAAAGTCGAGCCCACCATCGAGGATCTTGGGATCGCCGCGAAACTTATTGATTAGAAAGCCACGCACTCGGGCCGCATCACTCGGCTCGGTCAACGACAACACGCGTAGCGTGCCAAGGATGTCCGCGAACACCCCACCTTTGTCGATATCGGTGACGATGTGTACGTCTGCGTTGAGTCGACTCGCCAGCCCAAAGTTGACAACATCGAGCGCCCGCAGGTTGGGCTCGGCACAGCTTCCGGCCCCCTCGACGACGATTAGATCATAGTCACGCCGCAGCATCTCAATCGCCGCATCGATCGCTTGCCACTTCAGGGATTGCAGCTTGTCCGACCCGAAATACTCCGCCGAGCTCACGTCGGCGTAGGGCTTGCCGAAGAGAATGAGCTGGCTCACATCGTCGGCCTTCGGCTTGAGCAGGATTGGGTTCATCGCCACCGTCGGAACCTGCTTCGCTGCTCGCGCCTGCACCGCCGTCGAACGCGCGATCTCTTCGCCCAGCGCCGTCGCATAGGAGTTGAGCGACATGTTCTGCGACTTGAGCGGAGCCACCCGCAGTCCTCGTCGCGCATACAGTCGACACAGCCCGGCGACAAGAGTGGTCTTGCCCGCGTGCGAGCTGGTCCCGAAAATCGCTATCGGCGCTTTGTTCATACAGGCAGGCTCCGCGCCGTCTGGTACCGGCAGACCGCCACTCGCTGGAACCGACTACTACTTGTAATCGGTGGTCTCTTGCTCGTGGAAGCCGTTCAAGCTCATGCAGCGACGGAAATGATCGTCTACCCGCGCTTTGACCTCGGACTTTTCATCGCCGGACATCCCGGCTCGCCACGGCACTTTGCCCATCGCATATTCCGTACAAAGGTCTTTTTGGCGCTCAACCAGCTCCGACGACGTATCGTCGCGCTTCCACGCTTTGTGGGACTCGGTACAGCCAACGAGCCCAACAGAACCAACAAGCAAAATCGACAGGCCAATCTTTGTCATGTGCGCTCTCCCCATGGGCTTTGATGGGCGCACTTTTGCACAAAATCGGCGGCAATTTTCAAGTCAGTTGCCCAACCCCACCAGCCGCTAGGGATGCGCGGGGGCCGTGGTCGTGCAGGCCAGCTCACCCAGCGATTCGAGTCCAGTGTTTTTCAAATGCGACACCTCGATGCGATGAATCGTGGGTGACAACGTGCTTACCACGACCTCTGGAACGCCGTTTGAGTCCACGTCCATCACCGCATCAAATCGGAGTTGCGTCGACACCAAGGTACTGATTCGCAGCGGCACGGTTCGCTCCGGGCGTCGCCCCGGTGTCAGAAACACCACATGGGCGGCCACTGCTTTGTTCGCCCCCCACACACAGCGCACTTCATCGAGTCGCTCGCGAACCCCGTCCCCATCGAGATCCACCAGCCAGGTCGTCAACGGCGATGCTGCCGCAGGTTGACCGATCTGCTTCTTCCCCAGCTCACCACAGGCATCTCGCATCCCGCGAAGCTGACTCGGCGTCTCGGGCATGTGCTCGGCAGGCACCGGCGGCACGAGCAACACCGGATACGCCGCGTCAGACCACAGCACCACCTGCGGCTCCACGTCGCCCACGGCAACTCCGATCAAATCGAACGCTGGCTGCGGCTTGCCATCCAGCGTGCAGTGGTTCAGCCCCGCAAGCCGCAACGAGATCACCGCAGTGCTCGGCACACGTGCCTCGATCGTGGCCGGCAGTAGCGACACACAGTCTGCGCCGAGCCGACGTTGTCCCCGATCGTGACAGTACAGCGGCACAGCACGGTGCTCATGGATGACAAACAGAACGGCGCGACCCTCGGTCACTTGACTGAGCGGCTCCGCGAGCGGTGGCAGCGGTGGCGCGGTCGGCAGCGGTCCCGCCGCGTAATCGATCCGGTTGCAAGCCACGGCGCAGAGCAGCGGCGCGACGCACGCAACCACTGCGCGTGCGATGGTCATGGTCGCCTACTTTTTGCCTTTTTTGGCGGGCTTGGTAGGTGCCGCAACGACATCCACCAACTCGACATCGAACACCAGCATACCGTGCGGGCCACCGGGTCGACGCGGCGTGTCTCCGTAGGCCTGGTCGGACGGAATCCACATCCGACGTTTTTCGCCCGGCACCATCAGTTTCAGCCCCTCTTGCCAGCCCCTGATGAGCAGGTCGATCGGAAACTGCGCCACAAACCCCGCGCCCTTCTTTTCTGAGGTATCGAACAGCTTGCCGTCGGTCATCCAGCCGGAGTAGCGGACCTTGACCTCGCAGCCAGCCGTTGGATGAGCCGATCCGGTGCCTTTGGTGAGTACCTTGCTAACCAGACCGGTCTTGCTCTTTTCACCATCGGCAGGTGGACCCGCCACATCGGACGGCGCGGGCAGATCGGGCAGCGGAGGCTTGGCCGCCTCGGCAGGCTTGTCGTCAGCAATTGCCACAACTGGTGAGGCAACTCCCAGCAGACCCAAAACAGCGAACCAAAGGACTGTACGCATACGGTCACTTTACTTTGCCGACTCCGCGCTCGGCAATGCGGTATAACGCCGCGCCATGGAACCGGTCGATAGCGACGACCTGCCGGTCTCGCCCGTACGCGCTGCGCTGCCTCGGCTTCTTTCGTTTGCGAAAGACGGCAGTCGTCTGCTCCGTTGTCTGGGAGCGGTCGGTCCGCTGCAAGCCCTGCTCATTTCGCGGCTCGTCGAGAGCCTGCCCGCCAAGTCTTTGCCATTGGTCGCAGTGGTGGCCGACGAACATTCCGCCCGAGCACTCCGCAAGGACTTGCAGTTTTTTCTGCATCGCGGTCAATCGAGCGACGATCCAGCAGCGTCGGACCCGGTGATTGGGTTGCCCGAGCTGGATGTGACACCGTGGGACGATGCCTCGCCCGAACGGGCCGCAGTACTGTCACGGATGTCGACGCTGTTTCGATTGTCTCAAGGCAGTTTGCTGTCGGCCCAAGTCGTCGTTGCGTCGGTGGATGCACTGGCCCGCAAGGTTGTGCCAAAGGAAGCGTTTGCCGATCTCGTCGACATCATCGCTGCTGAGGAAGAGCTTGATCGCGATCAAACCATCAAGCGCCTGGCCCAAGGCGGTTACACCCGTGCGCCCGTCTGTGAAGATCCGGGAACATACGCCGTACGAGGCGGTGTGCTCGATGTGTTCGTGCCGCTGTATCGGTTCCCGGTACGGATCGAGTTCTACGGTGATCTCGTCGAGACGTTGCGATTTTACGATCCGACCTCGCAACGCACGCTGCGCAAAACCGACGAGATTTACATCCACCCGGTACGCGAGACGATCCTCACCCGAGGGCACAAGCTGCGCGAACGGCTGCTTGAGGTTGGCGATCTAGCGGTACATCCGTCGTCACGGACCCGGCAAGTGCTGGAGCAAGTCGAATCGGGCGCGGACTTCTTCGGCGTCGAGTCGCTGATTCCGGCCTTTCATGCGCGGATGGCCTCGATTCGCGACTATCTGCCCGAGCAGACCACCTTCGTCGTCGTCGAGCCTCATCGGCTTTATGACTCGCTCTCGGATCTTCACCGGGATGGAGACGCCGCTTATCAGAAGCGGCTGGCCGAGCACAAACTGGCCTTCCCACCCTCCGATTTTTATCTGAATGGTACCGAGCTGAAGGCGCTGCTCCGTGGTGGCGATACCAAGTCGAGCCTGTGCGTTGAGCTGGACCCCCTGGTGATTGCTGGCGAGGATGCAGGCGTCCCAACGGTGAAGCTGTGTGGCGAAGATCATCGACTACTGGCCGCCGAGCTCCAGCGCGGTCAGAAGGAAAAACACGAGCACATCTTAAAGCCGCTGGTGAGCGTGCTCCGCAAACATCAGGACGACGGCGTGCGCTCGGTGATCGTCGCTGGCAGTTTGCAGGGTGCGGAACGGCTGGAAGCGCTGCTCCGTGGTTATGGACTCAAACCGATCTTGCACCGACCGGGTCTGTCGTCGCTGGCTGTGGAACAAAGGAGTGGCGAGACGCTACATCGCTTCGATCTGCTCGACAGCGATCCAACTCTGCTCGGACGGCTGGAGATCCGGGTTGGACCGCTGTTGCGCGGCGTCGATCTACCGCTCGATCGTGCGTCGATTTTTTCGGAAGCCGAGATTTTTGGCGAAAAGGCGATTCGCAAGGCGACCAAGACCTCAAAAAAACCATCGCTCGGGGATCTCAAAAACCTAGAGGTCGGTGGCTACGTCGTACATCCGCTGCATGGCGTCGGGCGTTATCGCGGGCTCACCAAGCTACCGGTGCGCTCGGGCGGCACCGCGATCGACTTCATGCACATCGAATACGACGGCGGACAGCTCTACCTGCCAGTGTGGCGACTGAGCGAGGTCCAACGCTACGTCGGTGCCGAGGGGATGACGCCGAAGCTCGACCGCATGGGCGGCGAGACCTGGCAAAAGACCCGCAGCAAGGTCGTCCGAGAGATCCAACAAGTCGCCGAGGAGCTGCTGAAAATCTATGCCCAACGGCAGGCGCTCCCTGGTCATGCGTTTGTGCTCGATAGTGATGCGGAGCAGCTTTTTTCCGAGTTCGAAGCGACCTTCCCATTCGAGGAAACGCCGGACCAAGAGCGGGCCATTGGCGATGTGCTCGGCGATATGGAACAGGGTCGACCGATGGATCGTTTGGTCTGCGGCGACGTCGGCTATGGCAAGACAGAAGTCGCGATGCGGGCGGCGGTGAAAGCGGTACTCGCCGGAAAACAGGTCGCGGTGCTTGCACCAACCACGGTGCTCGTCGAACAGCATGCGGCAACATTTGCGAGCCGGATGCAGACCTTGCCAGTCACCGTGGCCTCTCTGTCGCGGTTCCGTTCACGCAGCGAGCAGCTTAAGGAACTCAAGGATCTCAGCGAGGGCAAGCTCGATATCGTCGTCGGTACCCATCGACTGCTGTCGACGGATGTTCGCTTCCGCGACCTGGGACTGGTGATCGTCGATGAAGAGCAGCGCTTCGGCGTCAAGCACAAGGAGCGGCTGCGGCAGTTTCGCTCTCAGGTTGACACGCTCACTCTGACGGCGACACCGATTCCGCGCACACTGCACATGGCGCTGTCGGGCATTCGCGAAATCTCGATCATCTCGACGGCACCGGCGGATCGGCTGGCGATTCGCACGATCGTGGCACGTGAGTCGGATGACCTCATCCGCGATGGCATCCAGCGCGAGCTAAAACGCGGCGGCCAGGTCTTCTTCGTCCACAACCGGGTCGAGACCATTGGCAAGTGGGCACGTCGTCTCCAAGAGCTGTGCCCCGGATTACGAGTCCGCGTTGGTCACGGCCAAATGGAAGCCGAAGAACTCGAGCAAGTGATGCTCGATTTCGTCGAGGGTCGCGCCGATGTGCTGCTGTGCACCACGATCATCGAAAGCGGGCTCGATATTCCCCGCGCCAACACCATGTTCGTCGACCGGGCCGATACCTTTGGCCTATCGCAGCTTTATCAGCTTCGCGGTCGGATCGGTCGCTCGACGCAGCGTGCCTTTTGTTACCTGCTGATTCCGCCCGAAGCCAACATGACTGCCGATGCCAAGCAGCGACTGCACGTCCTGCAGCGGTTTTCGGATCTGGGCTCGGGATTTTCCATCGCCAGCCACGACTTGGAAATTCGCGGTGCCGGCGATCTCCTCGGGACGAGACAGTCGGGCACCATCGCGGCGGTCGGCTTCGAAATGTACACCCGCATGCTCGAAGAGGCCGTCGCTGAACTGCGTGGTCAGCCGCTCGAACGACCGCTCGATCCGGATCTAACCTGCGACCTGCTCGCCTATATTCCCGAGGAGTTTTTGCCAGATACCGGCCAGCGGCTCGATTTCTATCGCAAGCTCGGGCTTGCTGAGGATGAAGAGCAAGTGGCCGACGTGCTCACCGAGCTTTCGGATCGCTACGGCAGCCTCCCCGACGAGGTCAAGTGTCTCGGCGACCTGATGGTGGTCAAAGCGTTGGCCCGCAAGCTGCGCTGTGCGTCGCTGGAGCTGACCGAGTCACGGCTCGGATTGAGTCTCCGCGACGACACACCGCTCGATGCACTCAAGGTTGCCAAGCTGGTAAGTAAGCCCAAGACACCGTGGCGACTCACGCCCGATCAGAGGCTCCAGCGCTCATGGGTGGGAGACAAAGAACGAGCCGAGCGGCTCCAGCTTGCACGAGGGCTGCTGGCCGACCTGCTTACGACTGCTGCGATGGGATAACCCGCTTCAACCAGCCCATCTGCGACAACATCAGCACCGCCGAAGACAGCAGGCCCACCGAGATCACCGCGAAATATTGCGCGTGCGACCAGCGCGCCCAATACCGCCCGAGCAGACTCACCAGCAGGTTGCCGCTGGCGGTCGACAGTAACCACACTCCGATCATCACCCCGACCCAGCGCGGCGGCGCCAGCTTGCTGACGATCGACAGACCCACCGGTGACAGCATCAGCTCTCCAAGCGTAAACACGAAGTAGTAGCCAACCAGCCACAGCATGCTCGCCCGCCCGACCCCGGTCTTGGCTGCACACAAGCTCATGAGCCCAAAGGCCGTCGCTGCCAGCACCAAGCCCACCACAATTTTGACCGCGCTGTGGATGCCTCGGCCACGGTTGATTCTTTCCAGCACCGCCGTCAGCGGCACCGTCAGCAGGATGATGAACCAGCTTCCCAGGCTCGCAAACTGCTCCGGCGCAAACTCACTCGAACCACCCAGCAGCGACAACGAACGATCGGTATTGTCCCTCGCCCACAGCGCTAGAGAGGTTCCTGACTGCATGATCGCCGTCCAAAACGGCAGTGCACAGGCACTGATCAAAAACAGCGCTGCCACCCGTCGTGGTGCGGAGGTCGTGTGCTCTGGCACCCCAGAAACCACGGCATGAGCATGATCGCGAGGTCTGTAGCGACGGGCAAAGCGCAGCAGCACCACCACCGCCAAAATGAGCCCGGCCCCCGCCGCAGAAAACGCAACCCGCCAACCAAAGTGCATGCGCAGATAGCCACCAATCAGCGGCGAGATCGCACCACCGACGTTGACCGCGAAGTAGAAGTACGAAAATGCCCCGTCGCGTCTCGGATCGCCCGGCGCATACAGGCTCCCCACCAGCGTCGCAATGTTCGGCTTAAACAGTCCGTTGCCGAGTACGAGCAAACCGAACCACAGCAGCATCGTCTCTCGCGAGGCCAGCGCAAACCCAAAGTAGCCGATGGACAACAGCGCAGCGCCGATCGCAACCCACACCGGACGGCTCAGGCCGCGCTCAGCGATGTATCCGCCGAGCAGCGGCGAGAAGTACACCGCCGTGATGTAGTAACCAAACCACTTCACCGACTCTTCTTCCGACAAGTGCAACCGCTCGTTCATGTAGAGCACGAGCAGCGACATCATCAGGAAGAACCCGAACCGCTCCCACAACTCGACGAAAGCCAGCGTCCAAAAATCGCGAGGATGGCCGAGCAAACCCGGCCGCTCGCTGATAGCTGGCAAACCGACCGGCGTTAAGTGGGTGGCTTCGCGGGGTAAGCGCTGGGTTTTTGCGGCAGAACCATTATCCATTCTCTACACTCCAGGTTGCTAGCACCGACGAGAAGAAGGTGGCCATCGGGCAGCCGGGCGCACAATAACGCTCACAACCAGATGCGTGCAAAGTTTCCCTCGCGATTTTTCCTTCACCGTCGAGCCCGCGCCAAGCTTTCTTGACCCAATGAGGATTCGCTGCTACTCCCGCTGGCAACTGTGGAGCTCTCGCTGATGCTGCCTTCTTCGATTGCGCGCCTCGCCCCTCGCTTGGTTTTGTGGGGAGCGGTGACGCTGGCCCTCGGTCAACACGGCTGTGACGAGCCAGGGCCGTCTTTGCCTGACCTCCGCGACATGTCCAAGCCGCCCGCCGACATGCGCCAGACTTGCGATGGATCTGTGAACACCCCCGTCGACTTGGGCAGTGCCGGTACTGGTCGCACCATCAAGCCCGGCGACATCGGCAGCCCGTGTACAAAAGACGGCGACTGTCTTCAAGGTAGCGGGCAACGGGTCTGTTTCAAGTCGAACTTGCTAAACAATGCCAAGGGCGCCGCCACACCCGGCGGCTACTGCTCGGCGCTGTGCGGCGGTGACACCGACTGCGGTGCCGAGAATTACTGTCTGAGCTTTCCGCCGTCCGCCGGGGCTTACTGCGTCGCTGGCTGCAAGGACGCCGTCACCTGCCGCAAGACCGACTATCTGTGCATGTTCCTCGACACGGTCAGCGCCTGCCTGCCGCGCTTCCCGAGCATGACCTGCAACCCGACCGACCCGACGACCTGCAAAACGGTGCTATCCAGTCCTGCTGGCCTCGACGGTGGCTGTATTCGTCAGGCTTACGAGGACGACCGCTCAGGCATCTGCTATCCGACCTGCAAGCTGGGTGCAACCTGCCCGCAGGACAGTAGTGGGGCGACGTTAAGCTGTCGCTATTTGAGTAGCTTTCCAACAGGAGATCGCTACGCCGGAAATCTGTGCTTGCCCAGTCCGAACGTAACCCCCAAACCCGAGGGCTCCGCCTGTCTATTTGCCGATGAATGCCAGGACGGTCTGCAGTGCGATCGACCCTACGTCACCGATAGCAAAGCCACCCAGCGGTGCCGCAAGCTGTGCGACCTGGGGGCTAGTCAATCCGACTGCCCGACTGGGCAAGCGTGCTCTAACGTCTTTGGCACCTGTTCGGGTGCTGGGCTCTGCCGTCCGCTGTAGTGCGACATGCTGTGGTCGGTCTTTGATGAGCTCGTTCAGTCGACAACCAGCGATGCCGCCTTGCTCGTCGAGGCTCGGCGTACCTTTTCGACGCTGACCGGCCAAGTTGAACCCGACCACGAGCTGTATGCCGAGCGCAGCGATGCCTTTGTCGAGTGGTTTTTGTTCGAACAACGTGATCACGAAGGACTGACCCGCGTCGAACGCCAACTGCGTGAGATGCCGCTTTTCGATCCCAAGCGTCCGCATCTGTTGGCGCTGCGCTCGTCTCACCGCAGCTTGTTTCAGGTCGTGCGTTTTCTGCCACAGGGACTGCTTCTCGATGATCTGATCGGCGGCGGTCGCTTTGCCATTGACGAACGACGGCGTCTACCTGGCGTCACCACCGACGATCTGTTCGAGGCACGCTTGATTCCCGACCCAGAGCGCAAGCCATCGCTGTGTTTTGGTCGAGCGCTGCTGTTTCATCCCCGAGAGGCAGCCGACGCCGTCCGTGAGCAGGTTCGTTCTGCGCGACACAAATCAGAGCCACGCACCGAGCTGTTGTCTCGCCTGCTCCGCTTGCGCCTCCGCTGCTTCGCCTACCGGCACGTATCGGCGGCACGGATTTATGCCCAAAGCGCCGGTTGACGGACGCTGTACCTGATTCGTCAAAACGACAAAACGACATCCCTTCCCGATTCCGAGGAGAACACGCCATGAAGATCGCAGACATTATCGCACCGCTTGCTCTCACCCTGCTGGGGCTCCACGGCTCGGCCTACGGAGCCGCGCCAGATCCCGTAGCGGGCAAGTTCGGGCTCGATGAGGCCACCAAGGGTCTGTCGGGCAAAGGTACGCTTACCGCGACCATCGAAACCTCGCTGGGTACTTTTCACTGCGAGCTGTTCGAACAAAATGCGCCACTCACCGTCGCCAACTTCGTCGGACTGGCCCGTGGTCTGCGCCCGTTCCTAAACCCCACCACCGGCGTCTGGGAAAAGCGCGCTTTCTATGACGGGCTGACTTTTCACCGGGTCATTCCGACTTTCATGATCCAGGGCGGCGACATCAAGGGCAACGGCACCGGAGAGCCCGGCTACACCATCCAGGATGAAAAGAACGCCCCGAACAAATTTGATCGGGGCGGTGTGATGGCGATGGCAAACCGCGGCCCGAACACCGCTGGCTCGCAGTTCTTCATCACCGAGCAGCCACAGCCTCCGCTCGACGACGGTGGTGCCGCCGGTGGTCACTATCAAATCTTCGGTCACTGCCCAGAGGTCGCGCTCGTCACCAAGATCGCGGGCGTGCCCCGAACCCAGATGGATCGCCCGATGACCGACGTGAAGATCGTCAAGGTCACCATCGAGCGCGTCTCGAAAGAGGCACTCACCCAGACCCCGAAGACCATAGGCAAGCCGGGCACCAAGCCCACTCCACCAGCCAAGCCCGCTGCCAAGTAATATCCTCGGATCTTCTTCGGTCGGCCACCTGGGGATGACTGCTGGCGCTGCCGCACGTTACCCTTGAGGCTGCACCCATGCACGTTCTGCCCCCCTCCGAGCTGCCGGTCTTCCGTGCCCAGCGAACTCGCTTTGCCATCGCCCTGGCCATGATTGTCCTGCTTGGGCTGCTTGCCATCTTTGCCTTCCTGCGTAGCCGGCAGAAATTCCCCCGAACAACTCCCCCGATCGCCGCTCCAGCGTCGCTGTCCGAACCGGCGACTTGGGGCTTCGCGCACGCTCGGACTGCCTCACCCCAGGCCGACAGACGAAGCTTCGAGGCAGCACAAAGCGACTACAGCGACTCGCGACCGCTCCCGCCTCCGCGCCCGCAGACCCCAGACGAGCGTCGTCGATCGGTGCGCACCATGTTGACCCAGCAGGGTGTCAGCCTAGATCACGGCCTTACCATCGGTCCCGCAAGCCCCAGTGCTCCGATCGAGCGAGCGAGTCCCAAGACTGTGTCACTGTCCGCAGAAGTAAACGACCTCACTCCGATCCGTTCGTCGGGTGACATTTGGTTCGTGGGCATGCTCAAGAACACCGGTGACAGCCCGCTCGACCACCCACGCATTGCGATCTCACTGTGGAATCGGGGGCGGACTCAGCTCCTCGCGACGATCCATGGCTCAACCGAGCGATCTGTACTCAGTCCCAATTCGAGCACACCCTTTAAGGTGTTGGTCCGGAAGCCCTCGCCCTTTGCCGAAGCCAGTGCCTCTGTCGAGCTAACAGCGTGCCCGGATCACTGCGAGAGCGGCAAGCTGACGCTGCTTTCACATCGTATGATCGTGTTGCCGCCGTTTGTGAAACTCGTCGGAACCATTCGTAACGACGAGGATGTCACCCAAGAGTTTGTGAAGGTGATCGTGCTCGCTCGCGACAGGGACGGTCGCCCGATCGATGAAGCCTTCGCGTTCGTCAGCGGCACCAAGCTGGCACCGCGAGCAACCGGCACCTTTGAGACATACTTTGTACTCAGTCGCAAACCCGCAAAGCTCGACTTCGATCTCGAAGGCGCGCTCCCCGACTGATCCACACCGCCGCCCGCCGTCCGACCGACTAGTTGATGAATCGCCGAGGACCGCGTCGCGACACATACAGCGCGAGCAAGTCATCCCCCGAACGGTGCGCCTCGGTGCTATCAAGGTTTTCACCGTGAAGCGGAGCATGGTCACCGGACTGCGCCGCCAGATCGTGATCATCGAGCACAGTCACCGAGTCGGCATCGCCATCATCAAACAGATCGTCATCCAAATCCGATTCGGAGTTGAGTGGCCCGGCTTGATGGTGCAAAAGCCGCCAATCGTCGGCTTCGCGAATGAAGATGTTGGTGGCAACCAGCCGACCCTCACGAAACGATTCTTCGCAAACGACCAGTGCCGTATCACCACAGAGCTGAACGCTCGCGTCCTGTGGATAGATCGCCGGCAAGTTCGACTGGTGCAGGATCGTCTCCCAGCTCGCCATGACCATTTCGCGACCCCGCAGCGGCTGCCAACCAGGATGGATACACGACACCTGCGCGCACTGCGACCACACCTGTTCCATCAGATCGGCGTCGCGGTCGCGCAGTGCCGCATAGAAAGCGCGATTCTGGGCGAGCACACACGCCTCATCCAGCGCGGCCTTCTGAATTTCCTTCATCTGCGTCACGCACAGCGGATACGACAATCCGCCGCCAAGTGCAATCCGGAAGCAGGTCGAATCGCCTCTGGGCTCGATCTCGCGCCAAGCTCCACCACGAACCCGGTACGCCGTACGGGCCTACGCCAAAAAACGATTGCCTGAACCGCAAAAGGTGCTGTCAGCACCCACACTTGCCAAAGATTGGCGTCCCATTTGGGACACGTGCGCCAAAAATCGTCGCAGCGTGGTACGATGCGCAGTAGGGGTAGTGGGGATTTTCTTCCCCTGACAGGGCACCATGATCGGTCAACTCGTTGGACATTACAAAGTCGTCCGCAAAATCGGCGACGGCGGCATGGGCAGCGTCTTCGAAGCTGTGCACGAGACGATTGGTCGCCGTGTCGCGGTCAAGGTGCTCAAGTCCCAATTTTCCAAAGACAAGAACGTCGTCACTCGGTTTTTTAACGAAGCACGTGCAGTAAACATCGTCTCTCATCCTGGCGTCGTCGGCAGCTTCGATTATGGCGAGATGCCCGATGGTACCGCCTACATCGTGATGGAGTACCTCGAGGGAGAGTCGCTGTCATCGCGGATCAAGCGCACTGCCGGACCGTTCGGCTTCGACGCACTCCGGATCGGTCGCCAGATCGGTGCTGCTCTCGCCGCCGCGCACACCAAAGGGATCATCCATCGCGATCTGAAGCCAGACAACGTGATCATCGTGCCGGACTCCGAGGCCCCTGGTGGTGAACGCGCCAAGGTTCTCGACTTCGGTATCGCCAAGATCACCGACGATCAACAGACCAAGGGCCTCACCCAGATGGGCGAGGTCATGGGCACGCCCCGGTATATGTCACCGGAGCAGTGCAAGGGCTCGGGGCAGGTCGACGCCAAGACCGACGTCTATGCCCTCGGTATCATCATGTTTATCATGCTCACCGGGAAGCCGCCGTTCGACGCGGAAGGCACCGGCGCGCTGATGGCAATGCACATCTATCACGAGCCGCCCAAGCTCCGTGAAATCGAGCCGAAAGTCCCGCCGAAGGTCGAGGAGCTGGTCCTGCAAATGCTGCTCAAGAAGGCTGACGAGCGACCATCGATGGCCGATGTCGTGGCGCGGCTTGGACAGCTCGGTGGCCAGAGCCTTGCGACGGGCGCGATGCCGATCCTGCGGCTCCAAGACATTCAGCAAGCACAGCAGATGATGGCGCAAGGTGGGCAGATGCAGTCGGGTGGCTACCCGATGATGCAGATGCAGGCGGCGATGATGCAGGGCGGCTATCCGGGTATGCAGCAAGGCATGCACGGGCAGCAAGGCATGCATCCAAGCTATCAGCAAGGACAGCAGGGCCACAGTGGACCACACGGCGGACAGGTCATAAACCCCGCACCGGCCGAGGCACCTGGTCCCAATACTTCGTCTCGTCCGTCGCTACTCGGGGTTGGTCAGACCCATGATCCGACCAAGATGGGCGGCGCTCGCTCGGGGGTGAAGCGACTGCTGATCCCGGTAACGATGGCGACCGTACTGTCTGTGATCGGGATTGTGTTTGTGCTACGGACCGGCAACGGGGATCCCCCGCCCGCCCGAGTCACCAAGCCCGCAGCCCCGAAGCAGGTGGTGTGGGAAATCAAGACCGATCCGCCGGGTGTGCAAATCATTCGAACCTCGGACGACTCCGTGCTTGGGCAGACGCCGTGGCGATCGGAGCAAGCCCCCGTGGGTGGTAAGGTCGGCGTCATCCTCCGCCTATCCGGCTATCAGGACAAAACGGTGGTTCTCGAGCGCGATCAGGACTTCAACCAAGAGTTCAAGCTCGAGGCTGTACCCCAAGTCCCGACCAAGCCAGTCAAGGTCAAGAAGCCGAAGAAGAAGAAGGAAGAGGTCGACGAGTTCGCGCCGGTCAAGTAAGTCGGCGCTAACGAGCGTAATCCGTCGAGCGGGTTTCGCGAATCACGCAGACACGAACTTGGCCCGGATAGGTCGCTTCCTCTTCGATTTTGCGGGTGATGTCTCGAGACAGAAGCACCGCTTGTTCGTCGGAAATCTTGTCGTTTTCGACCAGGATGCGTAGCTCTCGACCGGCTTGAATCGCGTAGGCTTTGTCGACGCCGGGAATGCTCTGGCAGAGCTTTTCAAGGTTGGTGAGCCGCTGAATGTACGACTCAAGCTGTTCCCGCCTGGCCCCCGGCCGCGAGTTCGATAGCACGTTCGCCGCATCGACGAGATAATCGAGCGCCCCCGTCGGTGGACGTTCCCCGTGATGAGAAGCGACCGCATCGACGACCTTCGGCGGCTCTCCAAGCTTTTTACACAGCGACGCACCGACCATCGCATGCGAGCCCTCGGTGTCCTGATCGACCGCTCGCCCGATGTCGTGAAGCAGACCCGCCCGCCTGGCCAGCTTGACGTTGATGTTCAGTTCGGCTGCCATCGCGCCAGCCAGCCAGCCGACCTCGATGCTGTGCTGTAGTAGGTTTTGCGCCCCGGCCGTACGGAACTTGAGCTTGCCAAGCGTCCGCAGAAGCTCCGGGTGCATCTTGTGCAGACCCAGATCGAACGCCGCTTGTTCGCCCGCTTCCTTACAGAGCTGATCGATCTCCTCCGAGGCCTTCTGCACCGATTCTTCGATGCGGGTCGGATGAATCCGCCCGTCCGCTATCAGTCGAGACAGCGCCAGCTTGGCAATCTCGCGCCGGACCGGATTGAAACAGGAGATGATCACTGCCTCAGGCGTGTCGTCGATAATCAGGTCAATACCCGTCGCAGCTTCCAGTGCCCGAATGTTCCGCCCTTCGCGACCGATGATCCGCCCCTTCATGTCATCGGAGGGCAGCGGCACCACGCTCACCGTCTTTTCGGCGACGTATTCGCTGGCATAGCGCTGCACAGCCGTCCCGATAATGGTCTTGGCGCGCTCCTCGGCTTGCAGACGGTATTCTTCTTCGATGCGTTTGACGTCGATCGCCGCCTGACGACGCGCATCTTCACGCACCTCGTCTGCCAGCTTGGCCCGCGCCTGCTCGACGGACAGCCCGGCGATCTGTTCCAACCGCTTGGCCGCTTGCTCGGCAATGTCCTCCGCTCGCTTGGCCGTTTGTTCGGCGGCTTGCTCGCGGTTTTGGATGTTGCGATCCCGACGACTCTGTTCTTCCTCGCGAGAGGCCAGAATCTCGGCCTTACGAGTCTGTGCCGCCTCTTGCTTCCCAAGCCGCTGCGACTCGCGCTCGATCTCTTCTCGACGAGCGCGCAGCTCCGCTTCAGCGGTCTCCTGTGCTCTGAGCAACAGCTCTTTTGATTCAACCTGTGCGTCCCGCTTGATCTGCTCGGCCTCTGTCCGAGCCGCATCAAGCAAGTGCTGTCGTGCATCCTCGGCCTGCTCCCCTCTCGGTGCGGGAGACAGCCGCTGCGCCAGCACAACGCCCAGGACAACCCCCAAAATACAGAGGGTGATGCCTATGGCGATCGTCACGATATGTCCTCCTTAGCGGACCGGAACACACACGCCCTGGCCCCGGTCGCCAGTTTTTGCGTCGGGGTGATGATGAAGTCCAGCGGCTCATCACACTCCTCGACGGGGATTTCGGAAACAAGCTGGAAGTCGTAGCCAATTCCAACCCGGACTGCCGACGGAGATCGCCGCAGTGCCGCATCGTAAAAGCCCTTGCCCTGACCGAGCCGTCGACCACAACGATCGAAGCCCAGCCCCGGTACGACAAACACATCGATCGACGGTGCCAGCTCTGCCGTCGCGTCAGGCTCTAAGAGATCAAATCCTGCCGGCACCAGCTCGGGCAGCGACACCGCATGAAATGCCAACGTCGGTGGATTGAAAGTGACCACCCGTGGAAAGCTCACCACCTGGCCTGGGTGTAGTCGCTCGACGATCAACGATGGATCGAGCTCTTTGCCTCGGGCGGCGTAGACCGCGATGCTCCGAGCCTTCTGCACTGCCGGAACCTGTAGCGTTGCATCCGCAACGGCGGAAGCCGCACGCTGTGACTCGACGCTTCCGACTACAAATCCCAGCTCGGAACGACGACGGCGCAGCTCACTGCGTAGCTTGGCTTTGTCGTCCTTTGTGGACCCAGAATCGGTGTGAGAAACAGCCACCGAGCCACCTAGCCCTTCGCTGGAGCCTCGGCAAGTCGCCGCAGATAGTCGAGCATCCGCCGCGCATGATCACGAACCTGCACACGCAGCGCCTTTTGCGCGCCACGCTCATGCTCAAGCTCGTCGGCCAACTGAAGAGCGGTTAGGACCATGTCTGACTGGGTTGCGACTTGTCGATTACCGAGGAGCGCGGCAACGCGCCCATTCACCATTTCTGCCAACGACTGGACGTACGCTTCGTCGGCATCGCTTCTGACCTGGTATGGCTGACCAGCGATGTGGACTTTTATCGTACGCTTCACAGCAGGGGCGACAATATCGAGAGGTGCGGCAATGTCAAGGTGCCTCAGTCACTCGGCCTTCAGACACCGCTTTTGGCTACCGATTCGCTGGCCGAGGCATGACATGGACCCCGCTGAAGCCGCTCTTGTTTTTTGTGATCTGTATTACTTATTTTTCATTTGATAAACTGCTCAGACCGTCTCTAGTCACTTAACCAGCCTTAGGAGGGCACATGCGGTCAGAGCGAGCTTTGGGAACATTGAGTCGCGTCGTACGACGTCTGAGCTTCGTCGGCCTCGCTGCCGGTTTGCAGCCAGCGCGCTGTGGAACGGATGTGCGGGCTCGAACACCGACTACATGGGCAACATTGTGGATGGTGGCTCGGATGATGGACCTCCTCCTGGCAGCGACCTGACCTGCCTGAAGACGCCGGATCCCGACGTTCCGGACTCATTGTTCGTCGACAACAACTGCGACGGCATCGATGGAGACGCGAGCAACGCCATCTTCGCTTCGCCAAACGGCGATGACACGTTCGCCGGTACTCGCGAAAACCCGGTCAAGACCATCACCCAGGCCATCAAGCTCGCCCAGCAGCAGAGCAAGGCGGGGGTTTATCTCGATAAGGGCATCTATGCTGGCTCGGTCACCCTTGTTGCTGGCATCAACGTCTACGGCGGCTATGACTCGGGCAACCTGTGGGCCCGCAGCGCCGCCAACGAATCGCTTATCCAAGGCGGCCCGACTGCGGTCACTGCGAACAATCTCAACAAGGAAACCCACCTGGAGCTGGTATCGGTCAAGTCCGCCGATGGCACCGCCCCAGGACAGTCGAGCTACGGAGTCTTCGTTGCCAACAGCTCAGGCCCGGTCATCATCGGCCAGGCCAAAATCAACGCTGGCAATGCCATGGCTGGTGCAGTCGGTACCAACGGTACCGCCGGAGCAGATGGCAAGACAGCAACCGCCGGTCTGAACGGCTGCACCAAC